>Ga0214545_1009216_pt1 | contig 15166 bp, 7 predicted proteins | sample CNSS4metaG_FD_160064 | JGI IMG/M metagenome (GOLD analysis project Ga0214545, IMG submission 160064) | Root nodule microbial communities from cowpea collected in UCLA plant growth center, Los Angeles, California, USA - CNSS4 | ecosystem: Host-associated > Plants > Roots > Nodule | place: USA... | reverse complement strand
GGGAGAAGACAACAAATAAAATAATATGATATTGTAACAAATTTTGGTTTAGAATAAATCGTTCTTTTCTCGTATCTCAAATTTTCTTTTAATTTTGGACTTCCTTTTAGTTGTTTTAAGGCACATACGTGAGATCTAGACCCCTTAGATGACTCTCTACTTAGTCTATAGTAATAGTTTTTGTGTGTGAATCAAGATCTCTAGGAACAAGACTTGTGTTCTTCTTCTAAGAGCGTAAGATACGATATAAGGAAATTAATAGGTTTATGTCTTAGTAGAATATCTCTACATTTAGGAGTTATTGATAATTAATGGATTTGTGTTTCTATTATATATGATTTTATTGGTGATATTTGAATGTTGATTAGAAATTGTATATTAAAAATGGATTGTTATGCTAAACTTTGTTGTTTTCTATTGTGAATTTTAAAATTTTATATTCTTTTAGTAATATATAGTAATATAAATTCATTAATATTTTTACTTAAAATAAATCAACATATAAAGATATAATAAAGTTATTAATTTATATAAATAAGATATATTTTTAATAATTTATTAAATAAACCTACCTCCCTCAAAGCATATATAGCTAATTAGCTTCAAATTAGTTACGATTTTGTTTTCTCATTAATCCCTTGTTAAACAATGAAAAATATTTTTCCTAGTTAATTCTTTTCGTAAATTAGCTAAGGAACTTTTTTGTCGCTTATACATCGCTAAATAGCGAGACATTAGTGAGATATAATTTCTTTCGCTAGTTTTTCTCACAAATTAGCTACGAAACTTTTTTGTTGCCGATCCCTCACTAAATAACGAGAAATTAGTGAAAAATAATTTTTCTAGCTAATTTCTCTTGCAAATTACCTACAAAACTTTTTTGTCGCTAATCTCTCCCTAAATAGCGAGACATTAGTGAACAATAATTTTCCTTACAAATTATCTACTGAACGCTTTTGTCGCTGATCCCTCACTCACAAATGATTTTTCAATTTTGCAGCCACAATTTTGTATAAACCAAAACATAATAACATTTAGTATTTGTTAATTATAACGGTAGTATTTATTACTTTTGGTATAAAAAACATAATAATGTTACTATTTATTTATTATTGTATAAAGAAATTTATATAAATGCTATTTATGAATACTAATAACAGTTTGTTTATTTTTGATTTATGTTTCTTCTATTATTTTATTTTAGTTGTTTTCGTATTTTGTATATTTTATTAGATTGATCATTTTCTGTTATTTAAAATGTCAACGAATAATATTAGATTAATTTCTACTTCTATAATAAAATAAATATATATATATATATATATATATATATATATATATATATATATATATATATTATAAAAAGGGAAATCTACGTCCTTGATTTCATGATTTAAGAATATATGAACTTCTCGTACAATTATAGTACAATTATAATCATAATATCAATTTTAATTACCTTGCTCGTAATCTAATTGCAATAGATTAGATCCTAGAACTATTAAATGTGTATGTATTTATTAGTTATCCTCTTAATAGAAAGGGTGAAATAATTATATTTGTTTAACCACTTAATTTGTTAAAACTAAACTAAATACTAATTACGTTTGACATAATCTAATTGCGTATGACATAATGTAACACTCATAAAAAATACGTTTTAATATTGTTCAAAGTAACTCAAGAAAACCAAACCAATGATTTATTAAACTTTAATCTAGTAGGAACTTGTCATCGTATCTCCACTAGCATCATATGGCATCCTCGTCACCAAATCTCTCATGACCCGTACATGGATAGATCTAGCAAATAAGGGAATCTACAACCAAATTAAAAAAAAAATGTTTATTGTTCATTTTAATCTGATTATATTGGTGCTCATTTTAAATCTTTTATATTATTGTTCACATACTTCATTAGATATATTCATCATTGTTTGTCTTCTTTTATAATAAGAGAGTTTAAGAAACTATTTTTCGAAAAATTTAAATCTTGATAGTTCTTAAAGAAGAATTCATTTCCCTTCTAAGAATTTTTGTGTGCACTTGTTGAAGAAGTTGTACGACATATTTTATTTTTAAAATTTTAATTTCAAAGGTGTGATTGTGAAAAGAGGAAAAAAAAAAAAAAAGGAGACAAGGGAATTTATAGCGGTAGTGTAGAATATGGGGCACCTACCCTTCCCTACCCCATAGCTAGACAATGTGCATTCTATGCTAAAAGTTCAGTAATTATTAACATGTGGAGATGAATAATTTGAATATTTTTCTTTCATTGTTCTAATCATAAATAATATTTCTATTTTAATAAATAATTTATTTATGAAAAATAATTATCTTAAATTATATATTTTTATATTATTTAATTTAAAATAAAAAATTTAACTAGTGTCCCGAGTGAATTGATCAAAAGTAGTTTTTTTTTCGAGATGTGTAACCACACACTCAATCATAATTTTCAATGCAACCGTCCTTACTCTGAATTAATTATAAAATTTACTCTGAATAAACAAATTTAATATATGAATTATATTATAACTAAATTCTGTAATAAATAAATTTTTTAAATATATAAATTATATTGGATTTTAAGACCATAGATATGTGTGTGAAAAAATTAAAAAAAAATAGTAATTAATTTAAGATGAATGGTTTAAATTATGTTAGCTAGTTCATAAATATCACGTGAAATAAACACTTGAATAACGGAAAATACAATATTAAAGTGTATATTTATAAGAGTGAAAAATAATAATTCTAGGTGATATTTGAACAAAAAGTTTTAGAAAACAATTTAAATAAATTTTGTAAGTCAAAAGTAGTTTATGAACAACTTAAAAATTCAGAAAAATTACGGGACTTTTTACACACTGAACTAAATTCAGTAAAGAAACCCATTTCATTTTTTTATTATTATTTTTTCTTGATTTTTTTATAAAACATAAAGTTTCTCCCAGTAAATTTTTTTAACCCTTTAAATTAAAATTATGCATTTTGAGTTATTCATACTACAAGTAGTTTTTGTCATTTGCATGTTTTTTTTTTTTTTTTTTTTTTTTTTTTTTTTTTTTTTTTTTTTTTTTTGTATTGATAAATTGTCTATGTTAGTTAACATGTCTTTATCATTTGATGTGTTCGGAGAAGAATAACTTGAACGCGGTCGTTTACCAACATGTTTGCTTTTAGAAAAATTAATTCACTTTTTTTCACATACATGATTTTCTGCCCAACTTTCATTTTTTTTTATGTTCTTTAAGTTACGTGATTGATTTTAGTGTAAAAATATGTTGACAACACTACCTTTGCATTTTGTCAAGTGAGTTTCTTTTTCAAACTAATCAATGCATTGTACAAATTTAAAAGTAAATGTAAGTTTCTTTTCAAGAAATAAAAGTGTAATGAGTCTTTTTTTTAATTCAATAAAGTATTTCTAATTTTGTATATATTTATTTTATGATAAACATATATTTATAAATTAAATATTAAATGAAGGATAAAAGTATAAATCATAATAAAAAAAGTTAACTAGTGTTATTTTAACTTTGAAAAGATAGTATACTTAAAATGTAATAGAGGAGTATAATTTTCAATGTCTTTAGTCTATCTGAAATATCAACAAATCTTGTCCTTATCGTTCTTTTTCCTTCATCTGATAAACAAATATTGGTTTTAGTCCATGTAAAATGTTTAATTTTGGTTTTCTTTCTTTCAAAATTTTAAATCACTATTTTTTTTATCTCTATTTTAGGACAGAAAGAAATAATATATTTTAAAGATCGTAATTTTTTTAAGGGCATTATTTATATATATAATAACACGAGTAGTAGAATCACTTGGAATAATAGTCATTTGACTTTTAGCTGAACACATAAAGTGTCAAATAATACTAGGTATAAAAAGACAATGATTTTCAATTTTGAAAAGAATAAGAACAAAGAAAAAATTTACAAGAATCAAAATCAAAACACACTTGTTTTACAAGCCTAAAAAAAATTAAACTATAGATATAATGTAAAAAAGGTATAATTAACATTTAAACATATTTAAGTACTCTTGAATTTAAATTTACTTAATTTTGGTGATAAACTATCAATATTTTATCAAGTTTAATATTTACTGAAAAGTTTACTTACTGATTAATTAATGTGGTTAAAAATTAAAATTTGTATTTGATATATTGAACAATCATCTAAAAAATTTGATGACTTAATAATTTCATAAGAAAATCATATAAGCAATCACAGTCAATACAAAAATTGATCAATATTATTAAAGTAATTATTATTTTGACTTATAATACATGTAATTTTGTAATTTGTCTTTTTGTTTTTTTTTTCTTCCTTTTTGGTTTATATTTATCTTTGGTAGCTAACACGTCTATATCATTTGGTAAGTGCTGGACAGACCAATATTTTTTGTTTAATTCCCCCTGTTTATCTTAAATGAGAAAAAAACCATCTCAATTTAAAGTAATATTTTTTAACTTTCAAAACCTGCCTTTATTGAGGAATGAGACCAAATTAAAAATAATAATAATAATAATAGATCTAAGAGGAAATAAAATTGAAATTGAAATTACAAGTTGGTAAAAACTCCTAAGGAATCACTTTATTAATAGAGATATAAAATAAAGATAAGAAAACACATAGACAACTTTTTTATGTCCTTTGACCTTGAGTAAGAAGAGTCAAATACAAGTGTGGAAGTGTCTTTGACTCAGGGTGAGAAACATCACGGACTTTAGAGTCCATTATATAATCACCAACACCCACTCCCTTGGTTGTCTTAGGCGATGTGGAACTTTTCAAAACATGTTATTTTTATCAGTCCAACATTTTCCACCCTGATTAAAATAAACACATATTCATTGTCTATACAAGCAATCATACTCCACCATAAGGGGTATCACTTGTAATCAAGTCGTCCTGAGAATTTCCACTTGGAATCAAGTTATCCGAAGAATTTCGACTTGGAATCAAACCATCCCAAGAATTTTCACTTGGAATCAAACTATCCCAAGAATTTCCACTTGAAATCAAACCATCCTAAGAATTTTCACTTGGAATTAAACTATCCCAAGAATTTCCACTTGGAATCAAACTATCTCAAGAATTTCCATTCGGAATCAAACCATCCTAAGAATTTTCACTTGGAATCAAACCATCCTAAGAATTTCCACTTGGAATTAAACCATCCCAAGAATTCCCACTTGGAATCAAATCATTCCAAGAATTTGCACTTCTAATTAAGTCATCCCAAGAATTTCTATCCATCCTGCATCAATGCTAACCAATACCCGTGTATAATCACCTCACACCTTGCATAAATATTAGCTAATGCTCGCACATAAATACCATACACCCTTTGTTGGAACCATTCTGCAACCCACGACGCAAAACCACAAACCATTGCGAAAAGCCACAGATTGAACATTTGCACTTCGTAGCCACCATGTCGTCTGACTCCCTTGCCGGAGAAGCAACACCTACCAGCGTAGCACCTCCATTGACTCTTGTCTAAACAGATCTGTAAACCGTAGAACACTTCCTCCACACACATTCCGCAAATCGTGGCTCACACAGATCAAGTCTCCATCATACATTACTCACTGGGTCATGCGAGCACCAACTACGATGTCTTTCTTAGATCCAGGAGCATCTCGCCACATGCGAACTTCACTACAAATTTAGCACGACTTACAGTCCTTGCACCTCTACGAACCCAGCTGCAGATTCACTACGTCAACACAACACTGACAATTATCCTTCCATCAAATCTCTCATTGCAACTTCAACAACCATGGACGATTCTCCAACAATACTAAGAAAAAATCTTACCGAACCATAAATATTGATACCATTGTTAGGATAAACCCCGATAATCACTTTATTAATAGAGAAATAAAATAAACACTAGGAAACACAGACAACTCTCTCATGCCCTTTGACCCCGAATACCCACACTCTCCAAAGTAATAATTTAACCCAAACTTCACAACACTCTTATTAAGAGTATAAGAAATAAGAAGAGTTAAATACAAGCTTGAAGTGTCTTTTACTCGGGGTGAGGAACAATGGACTTAAAGCTCATTATATAGTTACTAACACTCACTTCTTGGTTGTTAGTTGTCCTAGGCAATATGAGACTTTTCAACACATGTTATCTTCATTAGCCCAACAAGTTTTATTTAGTAATTTTTCTTCTTTTGATCATAACTAGTGGCACGTCATTAATCAGTGAAATTTAATCTAATTTTTAATTAATTTTTTTTGATTGAGTGGTAAATTTAGTTTTATTATTTAATCAGTTTAGTATATTTTTTTGAATACTTATTAAAAATTATTTAAAATGAATATTTCCAATATTTCTTATGATAATACTCATCATACTTAAATAATACTTATATGATAAAATATAAAATTATAAGATAAATGGTTTTTTTTACTTTACATTTTTAAACAGGTTACCTCATTTAATCAATCATATATGGACGTGTTAAATAAAACTCAATAATCAACTCACTAAAATTTAATTAAGTTAAATTGGGTTGGGGTTAGCTTCAGGTGAAACTTTAAGATATTGGTTAAAGGAAAATTAAATTTCAATTAGCATGGGTTTGAGTGGTGTTAATGTATGTTATATATATTTTGGGCTTCTCAATTATAACGTAAAATTTGACAAATTGAAATTGATCCATGAAACTTTAATTATGTTTAGGAATTATTTTGATTTGAGTCTATTGTCTGTGGTATATGATGTACCGATAGTTCAATTTGAGTCACGTATTCATGTCTGACACGTATGGTGTCCGATACTTTATGATATTTTATGGATACTTATCAATGAAGTATCTAATTTATAAAATCGTAGTACATTACAAAAAAAAAATTGAAAAGTGATCAATTTTAATAACAAAAAATAATTAGTCACTATATAGTGACCAAATTGACAACTAAAATAGTTTCAAAAAATTATAATTGGTCTCTAAATTAATAATTAAAATAGTGTCAATTATTAATTGATTTTGAAATTGGTCACTAACATTATATATCAGGTCTTGACTATCAAAATAATTGGTCTCTAATAAAAAAATTTAGATTGACACTAGCAATTACATAATTATTATAGTTTTTAAAGAATTATTATACACTTTTAAAATTTATATATAATGTATCTATCACGTATCATATCCTATTATTTTAGACATAAATATGTGATATAAATGTATCAGGTACCTATAAACGTATCGTTATAACCCTTAAAAAATTACAAGGGCAATATCAATACCACTGCTGTATTTATTTTTACTATTATTACAACTTTTTCGATTGACTTCACCACAACTATATATATATATATATATATATATATATATATATCTTGAAATAGTTTTAATAGGATACTTAATTTTCAAACTAATTTATTTTAAAACTAAAATTTAAAAGAAAACTAAATTTTAAAATTAAAAAGTATATTTAAAAAATTTGTACTTTTCTTTTTTTGTTTTGTTAAACTAACAACTATGTTTAAACTTTGAGTTCTTAATTTGTACGGAAGGATTTAATTACTGTCATATGCAATTTTTATAAAAACAGTTTCAGAATTACAAATTTTATACTAAATATTCTAATTTTAAGTTAATAATAATATTTGAAGTATTTTTTTATTTTCGAATTTGAAATTTTATAATAATTTTATTTCTTAAAGAAGCATGAGAAAAATTAAATAAAAAAATGTATTTAAAAATTGGACGAATAACGTAACATAAATTTCTAAACTATATAAACTATATGTGATTATTAAACATACCAAAAAAATAAAATTACATAAAAGGAAGCCCAAGATATTTTTAAATATATTCCATTGTTAAATATAATATAAGATAATTTTTAATAATTTTTAACAAAACAAATATATATTTTTTTATATCAACAACAGTTAGATAGACGATAAGAAAATGAGTAACAACAAATGAAAATTATAAAACGGGAAAAAACATAAAGAATAAGAAGTTGATACAAAATTAATCATGGGTTATGAAGATTCAAGATTTAGTTTAAATTTGTTGTATTTTGATAATTAGACAAAAGTGTATGTTTCTTTATAACCTTTTATGTTTGAATGAAAGTGAATCATGCACTCCGGAGTGATTAAATTAAGAATAATATCACATAGACTCATTAGCATACTTCCATTTAAACTTTTTGAGTGTAATTTTTTAACATATTTTAAAAAGGCTTCAATTATAGTATATGGAAAATTATATTGTAAAAATCAGTTTTTGACAACTTTATTTTTCTAGTCCATCATAATTTAATATAATTAATTATTATTAGTGATATAATTCATTACTTTTAGCATTAACTATTGATGAATTCATTTCAAAATATAAACTCCTAATTAATCAATTATTCATGAAATAAAGAATCAATTAAGTTGTTTTAGTTGTATTACACTGAAAAACATTATAAACGATATCATTATATCTAATATATTAAATCTTCTTATAACTATTTTTTATAAATTGTTTTTATTGAGTTTTAGTAATTATAGTTGACACATTACACTCCTTAGAAAATTAAAGAGGTACTGATTTTACATCCTTTTAAAAAGTTTCCTTATGTCAAGAAGTTCGGTGACTTTGATGTTGCGCTAATCTTAGTTTGTTGAATATTTGTCACTTCAGGCCATTTCTTCTCAAAACTCGTGTGAATAATTTTACACATTGTGTAGTTTATTTGTCCATTAATTTTCACATTTTATAATTGCAAGTTTCATATATATAAAGTGTGGTTGTAATTGAACTTTTCAAAAATGAAAATAATTTTCCTTAAATTGCGTGAATTGCAAATAGAGAGGTAGATCAATCGAAAAATCTTTTGCATATATATTTTCTTACACCAACTTTTATTTACTTGATATATTTATTGTGTTTGAGAACCTCAAAGTTTCTAACTTGTTAGATGTAGTAAAGTTTTCCGAACATATTAATAAAAACAAAAAAATTAAACACCGATTCAACGTTCTTAACAGCGTATACTTTTATTCAAAATATTTAAAACATTAGTATTTTCTCTTCACGCTTAAACGCAAGTAAAATAATAATCTTTTATGTTAGTTAAGAAAATTAATTAATATGAAATAGTTTTTAATGATTAAATTTTGTTTTTAAATTAATTTATGTTTGATATAGAAAGTAAAAAGGAATTACTGAAAATGGAATCTTAAATAATTAAATATGCGTACGAACAGGTTTTAGGGAAATCAACCCATTGAATAATTTGAATTTAAAAGTATGTTTTTATTGGTAAAAGGAGTACACAATCATCCATATTCAATGAATTTACGAAGGTGAAAACAATTTCCTTTCTACTTTATTCTTTTTTACTCTGCCCAAAACAGAGCATTAGGTTAAAAAAATGTCGGTGGATGAGACGTCTTCGATCCTAGAATTTCCTCCAATGAAATTAACCATCTATTTCACCATTAGCAATGGTAAATAAATTATGTTTGTGAGTATTTTCTGAACCTAGTTTCCGAAAAATTTAAAATTGATTTCATATAAGTACGAATAATATTTAATATTTTTAAAATGAAAGTATATTTTATTCTATTATTTAAATTTATTAATTTCATTTATTATATCATATTTATGTTTTCATTTTTTTTACATGTAGACGGATAGAATACAATAAAATTACTAATCATTTGAAAAATTAATATATATTTTGATTATTACGAAATTTTAGTTATATGTACTTATTTAGTATTTATATAATTCTTTGTATTTTTTTTAGTTGTTATTTAATATTATTCTAGTTTCAAATTTATACTATTATAATATTTTAAAAAAATATTTTTCAAATACTAAATATTTTGATAATATTATGATTTTTCTGTGATTTATATTTTCCTTTTATAGAAATGATTTAATTGACATTTGAAATTTATACAAACATAGAGATAAATATGAGTATATGAATATATCTATTATTTAATGATGAAACTTCTACGTGTTTTTTTGGGGTTTTGTTTTTGTATTTGAGGTTGGTTTGAAATGTAAATTATAAATATGAGTTGATTTATTTTTACTTTTTATAAAAATGTTGTCAAGAATCAAAATAGTTTTACAAGTGAACTCATCATGTTACAAATTTTTTTTTCTTTGAAAAAGCAAAATCGTCATAAGTCATAATGATTTTAGTGGATCAGAAAAGTAAAGTCGTTATGAATCATGACGACTTCACTTTTCAGATTCACTAAAATCATCATAACTCATGACGACTTACTTTTTAAAAGAAAAAAAAAACCGATTTCTATCGTGACGACTTCACCTTTGATGTCGTCGTCCATACAACTTCACTTTGTTTTGAAAAAAAAAAAGAAAGTAAAACGATCCATATTTAGAGATTAAATTCGAAATCAATCCTGAAATTAAAGAAACCTCTTTTGGCATCCGTGGCCCAAACTCACAACAAACTCTTTCGAAGCCAAACTCAAGAACTTAACCCCATGATCAAGTCAATTTTTTGTGCTTAAAACAAAAGAAAATATTAAGAAGAAAGAGCTAAGGAACTGAGATAGAAATATCAGACGAAGATAAAAATGGTTGAAAAGATGTAGTTGCAAGCTTTCAGGTAAATTTGCCTTAGTTTAAACCTCTTATCAAACAGCATTCATTTCCCAACAGGTTTGCGTGGTAGGTTTCTTTCGAAGAAAAAACGTACTTAATCATTAAGTAATGTTTTACTTACAAATTACCATTAATTATAGTGTAAACTTAAGTAGAAGTGCATAACGAGTCAGCAACAAAATTATACATATGCAAAGCAAAACAGGCTCTAATTCAGTCTCTCATTTGAAGACTCTATTTCTCTGTTAGTAACCACGAGTCAAAACCAAACACTAGCCACTACTCTTCCAAGCCATTCAATTATTTGATATCGCAATGAAATATTATCCAAAATTAAAGGGGACAGCACGTCGGTGCGTTGAAAAATGAGAAACATGTTCCCACTCACAAGTTGTTCTCAGTGTTCCCGTTTAACTTCAAACTTTGCAGCCACAAGAAGACAGCATCTCCTACACAATCATTGAAATTCAACACCAAAGATTGACCTTTTACAAAGCTGCCAACTTGCCACCGCATCATAGAAATAACTAGTAGACTGAGACATGCATGTAACAGTAAGTCCCCAAACTAGTATAAATACCATGCACTGCTTGTGTTCTTCAGCAACAGAAACATCAAAAACATGGTTTCCTTAACCTCCTTAGTTCTGCTACTTGCAGCTTTTGTTCTGTCCCCCCAAGTGCTTGCTAACTATGAAAAACCTCCTGTGTACAAGCCTCCCATCGAGAAGCCACCTGTGTACAAACCCCCAGTTCAAAAACCACCAGTGTACAAACCCCCAGTTCAAAAACCACCGGTTTATAAGCCCCCAGTAGAAAAACCACCGGTTTACAAGCCACCGGTCGAGAAACCACCGGTTTATAAGCCACCAGTAGAAAAGCCACCAGTTTACAAGCCACCGGTTGAGAAACCACCAGTTTACAAACCCCCAGTTGAGAAACCACCCGTTTACAAGCCACCGTATGGAAAGCCACCCGTGCATGAGTCTCAATATGAAAAGCCACCGGTGTACAAGCCCCCAGTGGAGAAGCCACCAGTGTACAAGCCCCCAGTTGAAAAGCCACCAGTTTACAAGCCTCCGGTTGAAAAGCCACCGGTTTACAAGCCCCCAGTTGAAAAGCCACCGGTTTACAAGCCTCCGGTTGAGAAACCACCGGTGTACAAGCCACCATATGGGAAGCCACCTTACCCAAAGTACCCTCCAACTGATGCATGATAAGAGGTGTACTAAGTATATGCTAAATAAGAGGCATAGCTATTATTACTATACCATTGCCATGCTCACGAATTATGGAAAGGATTAATCTTAGTTTCTTGGTTTCAAGTTGTCTTTTTTACTGTCTCTGGCCAAGATAAGAATATGCATGCACGGGATGAAATATTTGTGCTTTGTACTCTAGCTTATGAATACAATGTCTTTTAAGACTTTCTGATATTACTTGTCTCGGCAGATTAATTCTTAATGGTAAATCACTTTAACGCAATGTGCTTAACTTAAATATCAGTCCTAAATTCTTGTCGTGCAAGGGAGGTGCATGAAATTTTCTGTGAACAAGAGTGGTTAACTGCCACGGAATTTGCACGAAATATTTAGAGTACCAAATTATATATTTTCTATATATAAATTATTTTTTTTATTAAATAAAAAAAATTATTTCGTCCATTTAAACTATTTTCATAGTTCATATTCTTTCCCATCTTTAATTTTTCTAATTTATTGAATTTATACATTATAGGTATTCAATTTATGTTGAATTCTTAACACAACCGTAAATACATCCATAAAGTTTTACAAATTTTAACATATGTAGCGAAAAATAAAAATTTATTTGACTTAACATTAAAACAAAAATATGTCAAACAGTATAAACAACTCAAATACAATTATAAAATGTGTACAAAATATCAAATAAATTTAACAAAATTTGATTAAAATGATTAAATTCACGTATTTCAAAAGATGAAAGACTAAATTGATCCAAAATTTTAAAATAAACTAATTTTAAAATTTACTGAAAATGAAGAGACGAAAATATATTTAACTCAAAAAATAAAAATAAAATTTCTTTTGAGAGCCACGACTCGTGAACAAGTTCCGCCCTTGGTGATTAATATGGTTACAAAGAAAAGTGGTTAATAAAGGTTACAGAGTCAAAAGAAGAGTGGTTAACGAAGGTGTCTATGTTGTGTTTACTGTCTAATATAAAATGGTTTAAATATTGATTTGCTTTTAATTTTTATTTAGTTTTTGCAATTTATTTCTAATATTTTTTCTTCCATTTAGTTTTAATATTGGTGTCATTGGCTTTAATTTGGTCACTTTTTGTATTTTTGTCACCGAGGTGAACAATAATTCTTATGTGTTATTTTGTGGGTTTTGTGGTTTTTTTTATTAATTTTATTAATTTTTTTATTTTAAAAAAGTATAATATGCTAAACTAGTATTATATCATATATCAATATTAATGTCACGAGTAAAAAACTAAAAAAAATAACAAAATAATAAGGTAGTCAATGTTCAAAGTTAACGATAACAAAAATGATTGAATTAAATAAATTGATAAATATTAAAATTAAAATATTATGATCAAATTAAAAAAACTGAATAAAAATTAAGATCAAATCAATATTTAAACTTAACATTAATTATGTTGGATTAATTTATCTGAGTCAGAAAGTTTTCAGCGGACGGGCCAAAAAATTCTTCAGTTATACTCTTTAACATAGGAAAGAAATAAGGAAACACAATCAACTAGTAAAATAGAATTAACTAACAAACAAAATGTTCCATCAAGCATTCTAAGGGAAAACAAAAAACAAAAAAAAAACTTGAAATTAGCCCTAAATTAAAATTATTTTTATGCAAAATAATAAACTAGTTTTAGCTTACACAAAAATTCATTTCACTTTTTTCTCTATTATTGCTTTCTGAAAAGTTTTGATGAGGAAATTTATTTTAGGCTTAAATATATATTTGGTTTCTATTTTAGTTGTGATGGTTACATTTAGTTCATTTTTTATTTTACATTAAATTATATTTTTATTTTTGTCAATTTTTGTCAATTTGATCATTTTTGTTAATGGTATTCAAAGAATTAATGTTAGTGAACCGTGTATGTCACATGTCAACTCCTGTTTTTTTTTTTTAATTTTAGAAAAATTGTCTATGTGTCACGTCAATATCGTGTCATGTGTCAATGTCAGTACAACATGTGAGTTTGTGGTTGTATTATTTTCTTTTGTTCAATTTAGTCCCTATATTGGTTATTTTTCTCCAATTTCATCTTTATATTCGTTATTTTTTTTAGTCCCAATTTTAGTTAAAATGAAACAATTTTGTTCATTTCAAATTGACACAAAATTTAATGTTTTTATAAATATTATGCTAATTTTTTAAAATTGACATTTTTATTAATATTTTTAAATTCAATTATAAATTAATAAATTTAATTATAAATTGAATATAATTGTTAGATTTAATTGTTAAATAAAATACAATAATTTAAAATATTATTAGAATAACTTTTAATAATTATATTCTAAAATACTAATATTTTTAAAATTGACATTTAAAAATATTAAAAATATTAAAAATATTTTAGAAAGTATACTAATATAAAACATTGTAGATTTTAATATCTAAAATACAAGAAAAATATTAAATGTTTTAGATTTAACGATAAATTTTAGAAATGCAAGAATATTTTTTTTAAATATTTAATAATTATATTCTAATAATATTTTAAAAAATTATATTTTATTTAACAATTCAATCTACGAATTATATTGAATTTATAATTAAATTTACTAATTTATAATTTAATAATTAATAAAAAATGTCAATTTTAATAAATTATATAATATTTATAAAAAATAAATTTGGTCTCAATTTGGAATAGATAAACATGTTTCATTTTAACAAACACTAAAACTAAATTTAACAAAAATAATGAATATAAAAAATGAATTGAACAAAAATAATGAACATAGGAGTCAAAATGAACAAAAGGAAATAACACAAGCACAAATTGACACGTGACACTTAATTATTTAAACCGCATCAGTAAAAAGGATAAAATTGACAAAAATTAATGAAAATAAAAACTTAATTTGAGTGCAAAACCAACATATGATTAAATTGAATAAATCCAACGAAAATAAAAATAAAATATATATATTTAATTTTTTATTTTAATAAAGGAGAGAAACATAAGAATAGTGATGAAAATCACGCCCACCTAGAAGGGACTTTCTTCTTGCACCTCTAAATTTTCTTCTAAACTCCCAAACCTTTCGTCGTTGTCAATTATGTCCTTAAAAAAAATTACTATGTTATAGACTATACTTACTAATACTCACGCAGTCCCAAGTCACTTTCAACCAAGTGTTTTCTTTCTTCTCGACTTTGAGCCCCTTTCTTCCTTTCATTTAAAGTGTTTTTATGAGTTTCTTACTTTGTTCATCTTTGTATGTTTTTTTTTTTTTTTTTTTTAGAAGTGTTTTTTTTTTTTTTATTTTTTTTTTTCCCAAAGTA
>Ga0214545_1009215_pt1 | contig 15166 bp, 8 predicted proteins | sample CNSS4metaG_FD_160064 | JGI IMG/M metagenome (GOLD analysis project Ga0214545, IMG submission 160064) | Root nodule microbial communities from cowpea collected in UCLA plant growth center, Los Angeles, California, USA - CNSS4 | ecosystem: Host-associated > Plants > Roots > Nodule | place: USA... | reverse complement strand
TCTTCTCTTGAGCTTTGTGAAAGGAACCTTCACATCTAGATAGCTTGCTATCTTAATGTCCAGTGGGGATTTCACTTAGCTTTCTTAATCAACTCACACCATATTCAATAATCTTAAAAGGAAACAATATAATCCTTCATCAGGTTCTATATTTTTTGGGGAATGATGGTGATCGTTGTGAGCAGGTTGAAAGTGGTCAATAATAGAGGGAAACAAAAATGAAGAATGAAGTATGAAGTTGTGCGCAAGGTTGAAGATGAAAATATTGGTATAGGTCTTGATAGTGGCATGTAATAATGGTTTCAGTGAAAGAAAAAATTATGGGAATGACGTATGTATGAATGCTAATCTAGGCGAGGAAGATGATAAAACTAATTTCATACGTGTTGCATAAAAAAAATCATGTTTTCATATTTTATTTTCCATGTGTCATTAAAACGGAGTGGTGACATGGCATTCTGTTTGCCACGTCATAAGAAACATAAACGTTGTTGGCCATTAAGTACTGATTCCATGAATTTCAAAAGGACAAGGGCCTAATTGGAATAAACTTTGAAAGAATGACTAAAACCAAAATCACTTAATAGTTTAGAGACCAAAAATATAGTTAACCCTTTCTTTAATAACTAAAATCCTAAAATATGTAGTAAGTTTTGTTTTACCAACATATATTTTTTTTCCATCAATAAAATCTGTTAGTAAATGATATTTTATCATTGGTATAATTTTGTCAGTAATATGGTATTTTCTTATAGTGAGATACACTAGCCAGATGTTATATGTGATTGCACTGGGCATACGTTGGGTACTTGCACAAAGTAGACATTGTGTAGACGTTATGTGATTGAGTGTAGGAGATGCAATGTTAATGAGAAAAGTAGAAGTTGGATTACCAGATAAAGCATGTATGGACACGGTCTTTGATAGTGTGCTAGTGAATGCATCAGACGTTGAGCTTTTAAGCTAAGTAGGCTATGCATTAGTAGAAAAGGTAGAGTATGTGAGTGAGAGTGGATGAGACATGTGTAGATAAGGGAGAATTAACTGTCATGTCGTGGAACTTGATTAGCGTAGTATTATTTTATTGTTGTCAAAGGCTTGAACTATAAATCTCTCTCTAAAAATTATTCTTATCTTCTTTCTCTCGTTTATCTCTTGAACTCCAATGTAGTGCTCTTTTGAGTAAAGGTCTTGAAGCATCTTTAGAGTTGTGGTGATAAAGGTTATTTTGAACCATGTACAAATGAAAGTCGAGTAAGTGAAGCTTTCACTCTTCTTTTGTATAAGTTTGGGGACATGTTTGTTCAAGTAGATAAGCCCCTTTGAGCTAATGAAGTTTTTATGATAACAAAACACACTCACTCTGTTAGACGAGGAACGCTTTGGTTAGAAGTAAAACAACGTTAGACATGTAACATAGAACTCTCCAGGTATCCTTCTCAATCTCCCCTTGAGATCACAAACTCTCAATTACAATAATAAGCAAATGACACTTCTCATCACAAGTGTACAACAAAGCTCACAAGTTACAACTTCATTCAATGAAGGATATTACAACATTCAAGCTCTCAACCCAATTTCTCTAAGACACTATATATATATATATATATATATATATATATATATATATATATATATGACAAATTTACATCATTTTGTTCTTTCTCTTTCCTTTTGTTTGTGTACTTCATGTATGGCTTAACCTTGTTATATAGATCTTGCTTAAGCTAGTTGTTGAGACTTTGAATTGTAGCTTTTCATTATAATCTTCTTGATATATAGAATGACTTGATCAATTCTTTAATTTGATTCTTCAGTTTGAATCTTCAACTTCATTCTTCAAGACTTCAATTCTAAATCATGTAATGCTTTTCAGGATATCTTCTTTCCTTTTGAGATTGAGCTTAAACTTGATTTTGAATTTTGATCTCTTTAATGTGCATAAATTGTCTAGTTAAGTAAATTATGTGCAACTTGATTATGCATTTGGATCATTAGAGCAATAATATATTTCATTCCCAATCAAATCGTTCATTCATCAGATATTTCTCAATATTAATTTCATTCAAGTATTTGACTAAAAAAACCTTCTTCTTCTAGAATGATAGTATTCATTGTAATTTAGTTTATTGAATATTTGTTTCAAACACTTGATTCAATTTATTGTTTTTGCATGATTAATCAAATATCAAAAACCTGTTTCAGGTCATCACAACATGCTATAAAATTTTCAGCATTAAAGGTTGTCTGACACTTAGGTCATCTAATGACTTGCTTTGGACCGTCTCATACCTTGGTCGTCTGACACTTAGGTCTTCTACTAACTTAAGTTGTCTTAAGTTTAACCCTTGGTCGTCTAACACCTTAGTTGTCTAACGTAGTGACTTAGGTTGTCTAGACACTTGGATCGTCTAATACACTTAGGTCACCACCACTGCAACCTTCAACTCATCCTCATCCTCCTCTTATTTCTCTTCCTCTTCCATTTCCTCTTCCTCCACCTGCTTCTCTAACTCTATCAACCACCCTTGCACCTTCATTTCAATGTCGAGTCACCGTCGAATCACCACTGAGCCATGAATGCATCACCACCTAGTCACTGCTAACTCACTACAGAGCTTCCACCCCCTCCTCCTCCTCCTCCACATCTTCCTTCTCTTCCTCTTCCTCTTCTTCTTCTCACCCGTCTCCCTTAATATACAATAAACCCCACCCAAGTTGCCAATGGATTTACAGACAGAAAAATATCGTCGATAATTTTAATGATAAGTTATTGACTATAATATTTGTCAGTAATATAAAAATTGTAATTTACCAATGAATGGTATGGACGAACTTTGTTGACGGCTTTTGTCGTTGATAACTATAATTATAAGTTATCGACAAAAATATCCTTTGGTAATTTACCAACAAATCTTATTGACTAATTGTAATTTACCAACAAATATTGCCAACAGATTTTACCAATGAATTTGCTATCGAAGAAAATATTTGTTGATAAATTTGACTTTATGGATGAATTCACTTTCGTCGGTAATAATCCATCATTAATTAAGAAAATTCTTGTCATGCCAACTTCTAGAGCCTACTTATGCCTTCTCTAAGTTTAATGATAATGATTTTATAATAAACAAAAGACCAGACTTGCAATGAACGATTATACTCATGTTTTTTTGTGTGGATTACTCAGATACATTTGCATTGGTTGCTTGATTAGAATCATCTATAATTGTTGCTTGATTAGAACCATCTATAATTGTTGGTTGTATCAACTTGATGCAAATTAACATTTTTTAAGTGGTTTCTTAAGAAATAAAAATGTTTGGCAACCCCAAGGATCTCTAAAGGAAATGGAAAATATAAGGTTTATCTTTTGAAGAAGTCTTCTTACAAGCTAAAACAAGCCTTTGAGCTTGGTTCAACAAAATTAATAAACATTTGTTGAGCATAGGATTTTCCTAAAGCTTGTGAGAGTTAACATTATATGTCAAATTAGATGATGTTGATGTTCTTATCATCTAACTATAAGTACATGATCTTATTGGAACAAAAAACACCTCAAGCCTTGTTAAGAAATTCAAGAAAGAGACGATGGTGGTGTTTGATATAAAGTCTCTCAATTTAGTAACCTTCTTTCGAGGTATTGAAATCAATCAAGCAGAACATGATGTCGTCTTTTGTCGACAAAAATATACCAAGAACATTTAAAAAAAAAAAAAAACTTGGAGATTGAAAAGAAATAAAACCGAAAAATGGAGTGTAGAGAAGTGGAGTTGTCACTCTTGTTTACTATAAAACCGAAAACCAAGTTGGGGATTTTTGACCAATGCAGTACTCATCAACAAGTTCAAGTTCCTAAGCTAAAAGATTGAAGTTTACAATCCTTAAAAAGGTAAGGATGAGTACTAAATATTCATTTTTGTATTACCTGTACATTTACATTTTTATTTCAACTTAATGAGCAAATAAATTAATAATAGTCCAACACTTTTATTCCAGGAACTTGAATAGCATGTGAATCAGTAACTACTTTTACCTGAGGAGCAAGTTACTAGTTATTGATAATTATATCTCTTAAATTGTTAGTTTGCTTTTAGTCTTTAACAATTGGAAATGTAAACATTGTTGATCTGGTCTTTGCATTCATCTCAGAATATTTCAACTTATTTTGTTTCCCTTCTTCCTCTTTCCTGATTTTTTTTTCTTTGCCATAATTCAAACAAGATTGTTAAAGAGTGATTATATGACATTCATTCTATGACTTCTCCACATATAGAAAGGTCTGACAGATTGCTTGCTAGGGTCATCAGGCTTTTGGCCAGCATCGCATGTTCCGAGTTCCAATCATATAAGAATACTTACTTCTGCAATATGCTATTAAAATGAATCTTTCTCTGTCAAGAGCAGATGCAGGATCTTATAAGGACACAATTTTGTATCTTATTCTGATTTGTTACAGTAATTACATACATAAAAAAGGAGCATTTCAGGTAGGCATTACCTGTAGGAAGAAAAATCAACAAGATTTTTATATGATGTTCAAAACTAGGATCAGTAGAACTACTTGGATTCCTTCCTTGAGTGGATTACTCAAGACTGTTTTCCACTGCCTTCACCAGAGGTTTGCTTGAGCTTTCACTCATTAACATGTGTTGTTCTCCTTCTGGTAATTCCTCCACCAATCTCGATAGCTTCTCAACAATTTCCCTTGCACTTGGTCTCAAACAAGAATCTTCCTCCACACAAGCTCTTGCAATGTTGACAATGCTCACAGCTGCATCAAATGAATAGTTCTCCCCTAATGCACTGTCTATCCACCCCCTTAGTTCATTCACATTTTCAGACACCAAAATGGACTTTATTTTATCTGTGAGCCAGATGCTTCCTTCTCCCTTCTCATTGGGCCTGCTTATAGGAGTTTGACCAGATAAAACCTCTAACAAAACCACCCCATAGGCAAAGATATCGATGCTTGGGGCAATTATGCCTTGGTGCACGTATTCAGGTGCCAAATAACCAAGGCTCCATGAGGCAGGGTTGGTGGAATAGAAATGTGGATCCTCAGTGTCATGCTCAACACAATCTGCCGTACCAAAATTCCCTAACTTGGCACCAAATTCTTCATCCAGAAAGATGTTCCTGCTCTTAACATTTCTATGCACATAGCAGGGATTCATTACATGGTGCATATACTGCAAGGCACTGGCCACATCAAGGCAGATCCTCAGCCTTTGGCTCCATGTGAGAAAACAGTAGCAGGAAGCAATGAATTGGTTCTTGATGGCTAATCCACCATGGAGCCAATCTTTCAATGAACCATTTTTGGCATACTCAAAAACTAAAAATGACTCTTCTTGCTCCTTCCCCTCTGCCACGCTTGTTCCAAGAAGCCTAAGTATGTTGGGGTGGTGGTGAAGTGCATCATGGAAAAGGCCAAGATCTATCTTTAACACTGTTTCTGCCTTTGTTCTCTTGACAGCCATGTTCTTCCCATTCAGACGACCGTGATATACAGATCCCTCAATGTGGTTGCTTGAGCTGAAATCTTCAGTTGCTTTTCTGATGTTCTCAATAGTGTATGTCTCCAGCAACATCTTGCGCGATGTGGCATCAACGATTTTCACATCAAGGGTATCCTGAGACCCTTCAAACGAAACTTTCTTGTCACTGGTGGAGGTGGTTCTCACACTCTGATTCAGATGTTGCAGCTCCATATCTCCTTCTTTGCATGAACTCCCATCCCCCTTCTTGTGCTTCAATCTGATGAAGAAAAAGGCTGCAGCAAGAGCAATGCAGACTCCAAGTGCAACCCCAGCAAGGCCAATGAACAATTCAGTCTTCCACATTGGTGACTTGTTGTGTGGACTTTTTACAGGGATGCTGGTTGGTTGAAAGCCAGAATTGGGTTCCTTGGGTTTAAGCAAAGGACCAATGACAGGCTTAGCATTGAGAGGAATGAGAATAGAGGTAAAGGGTGGAAGAGAAGTTCCAGGGGTGAAACCTTGTGATGATGATATGTGATTAGCAGAGACAATAGCTTGTTGAGTGATATTAAACTTGGAGGCCAAACTAGAAATTGTATCACCTTGAGTAACAGGATAAGAAAGGAGAAACTTTGGTTGAGGTGTAAGTTGTGATGAAAAGGGGCAAGAACATCTCAATGGGATAATCAATCTGACTCTGTCATCAAGATTCCAAGGTGAGACACCAGGGTTGTTGTCCCTAATAGCCTTGCAGGTTGTCAAGCCCTCAAGTGATTGAGCAATGTCATAGAAGCTCTCACCTTTGATAGCAGTTTTGGTTAGGTGAGCATGAGAGAAGCCAGCTTTGCATTTGCAATGGATTGGAATGAGAAGGGGTTGGTGGTGGGAGAGGAAGTCAGTGTCTGCAGAGAAGCCATTTGCTTGTGCTAGCAGAAACTTATTGAGTCCCAAGTAAGTGGTGAGGTTGGAGAGAGAGGAGTAATAGGAGTTTGTGAGAAAGAGTGCAAATGTTGCACATTGGTTGTGTGAGAGATTTTCAATGCAATGGTAGGAAGAGACATGAGGTGAAGGTGTCTCACAGCTTAGCAAGTGTTTGGGCAATGAGGGGAGAAAGAGGCAAAGGAAAAAGACCAAAGCCTTCATGTGGATTGCAATCATCATTTCTACTGTGCCCATCACCACTCACCAAGCTCTAACATGGACTCGCCTATTAAAATACAACACTCTCTTTTCTTTTCTGTCTTGGGACTCAATATTTCGGATCTATACAAAATAACTCACAATTTTTCAAAGCTCTTGGGAATCACGAACTTTATTTTCTATATTTTCGCACTTCTTCCAGCTGTTCAGGTGACTATAGCAACACTCTTTTAACTCACTGCTTTTAGACACTTCTCGGCCTTCAAACCTCCCTTTATATGCATCATCTTCTTCTTCTTCTTCTTCTTCTGCATGTCACCAACCTCATGCTTTCTGCCAAGGATCAAATATCTCTATTTCCTATTATTTCTTACTTTCGATTTTCTGCTTTCTCCTTGTCACTTCACAAAATCCACTAACAACTTCTATATAAAATCTCCTTCCCCAATTTTTTTTTCATTTAAATGCATAAAAAATGAAATAATTTTTTTTACGTATAAAATTGGTTTCTTCATAACTAATATGAAAGATCTTATAATTTTCTAAATTCATAATTTTTAAATTGAAAAAAATAATTTTAGTTATTCAAAACTAAAACTTTCTTTTCATTTTATATTTAGAAATTCTTAACTTATTTTTAATGAATAAATTTTATATTCAGGGTTAACTGCGTTTTTCTTTCTCAAACTACTTTTAAAAATTCTATTTCGTTTTTAAACTAAATTATATTCCCCGCACTTTAATTAAAGGGTTAAATATTATATCATAGTTCATTATAAAATTTAGTTTGTCACGTAAAATACATTCAAACTGTCTTATATCGATAAGAATAATTTACATTACTTTCACAAATAGAATAAAAAAGATATATAATTTAATTTAGAAACAAAATATAACTTTTAAAAATAATTTAGAAACAAAAAATATATTTAAATTTTTAATTTATTTACTGGGACAAAACCTTTTATCTTTTATACTTGGAAAGAAATGTTCTTTAAATACTTCAACAACCTTGATTGTGTGTTGTTTACACAAACAAATTATAGAAGAATTCATTTTAAGACATTTTCAAGTTTTAAACTAAAAAGTTATTAGTAATTCTTTAAGGAATGTAAGAATAACTCAATTTAATTTTAAGGAGAGTTGAGGAAATAATTTTTATGCGCGTGAGAAAATCATTCTGTTATCATAATTGATGAAGATAATATATATTTTTTAAATATATATTTCCATAAAAGACAGATATGACTAGAGGAAAGAATGTTTATTTATAAAGAGGACAAACATAAAAAGAAAAAAAATAGAGAGGATAAAGATTAGTAGATTGACTAATTTATGTATTAAGTCCATGGACCATGATTAATTTTAAAATAATGCAGAGCCTTTTGAACAAATCTAAGTGCAACAATGTTAGTTATAGGCTGAGAAGCTAGGAGGTTAATAGGATTAAAGACTTAATTGTCCAAGTTCATGAGTTCTGATAACTATTTTTGCAGAAATTAATATTTATTAGTCCTGTGATTGAAAGAAAGGGAAAATGGTCCCCATGGTTTCAAAAGTTATTTGACATGAAGCACATGGTTCCTGTAACACCCTATATGCTTCACTCATTTGGGCTTCTACAACTTCTATCAAATAGGTCTCTTTTTGGACTCTGTTATGTTAGTAAAATCATGGCAGTTTAGTTAATAACAAAAAAAAACCAAATAATCCTACACTTTTAAGATAATGAAAATATGGTGATAGAAAGCCTCTTACATTTTTCCAAGACATTTCTAAAAATATAATTTAAAAACATGTCTGCCTATGGTTAAAAAATATTTTAGAAGTCTATTATTCATTTCAAAATCATAGAGTTATTTTTTTTAAAGTAACATGATCTATATATATATATATATATATATATATATATATATATTGATGATACACACATTCAATTTATTTCTTATTTCAAATATAAAATTATTTTGTGCTTTTATTTGAATCATAATAGTTGACAATATTGAAAGAGAGTGTATTGAAATAAAAATTATATCAAACTTGAAACAAATTTAAATTTTATTGAGCAGTGAGCAATAATATGATATTGTAAATGTTTTATCAGAAATATTAAACTATATTAGAAATTTGAGTATTGCAAATGTAATGCTTAAAGAATTTATTAGTTATATATATATATACATATGCTTTTATTCAATCTGATAATATATATATATATATATATATATATATATATATATATATATATGATTTTATTAAATTGAATGAGATGTTTAAATTTCTTTATTTTTAATATTTAATAGAAACAATTACCTATTAAAAGGTCAGAAATGTTAAAAGAAAATTGATAAATTATACATTATACATTGTAATATAACTGAAATGAAACACCTTATAAAATTTATTGACACGAGATCATAAAGGACAAGCGCGTAAAGCTTTAAAATGTTAAGCACTTTTAATTGTGACCTTATTTTCTTAGTACTTGAAAGAAGGAGATAAAATTCGAAAGCTTGAAATTTTTTGTTTTAAAAATTTTTAATCCTAAATTCCAACGAGAGGCAAAAACATGAAGAAAAAAACAGGCAAGACATAAACAAGGGGTCTCCCATCAATGCAAAAGAAGCTTACATGGATAGCACTATGTCTGCTAAGTACATGAAACTTTTACATATAAAAGCAAAGACATAGCTGGAGTTTCCAAGAATGAAAGATGAGAAGGGAGTATAGAGATTAGAGAGAATATAATATGTGATGGAGTGAGGATAGAAATGATGCAAGTAGTGGAAAGTATATGGGTAATGAAGAGAAGACAAAAGAAGATTAACTATAATGCATGGTAAAGTTAAGGCATGAAAGAAGGGCTAGAGATATATAGGTCCAAGAGATCATTTATATCCTAAGTTGACCATTGCCACTACCATGGAAAAAAAAAATTACCCACCGCCCATGCCACACATTGCATCCATAACTAAACATGTTCGGGTTGGAATAAACTTATTATCTCTTAAAGTTTAAAGTTTAATAAGTAGTTAATATATTAGTGTTTGAAGTCTTACAATATCTTTTTATCGTTGTGGAGTTGTTATAACTATCCTTGTTGGCTATGAGATTTTTTAGAATATCACAGCCCTTCTTTGTACCTATAAATAAGTGATCTAACACTCTCTTAAAGAGACCTTTTCAATTATCTTGGCTCTCTTCTATCCCATTTTATTTTCTTCTACTGTCTTGGGTTATTTGGGTTACTTCCTCTATGAAGAGGAGTATTTTCTTGCTAGTCCTGAGATCTTTGGAGAATCCGGGAAGTTCCTGTTGTATCTTGGGAGAATTGTGTAACACACTGCGGATAAGTACTTAAAGACAGTAAATCTATATGTCTCAGAAAGTGTCAGGTGGGTCACCAATTTCTTGGGTCCACACTGATTTAATTAAGAAAAATAAAAGGAGGTATTTTTTTATGGGCTCCCGGCCCATTATGCAATTTAAATATGCAACTCTTGCATCAGGTTTGAGATGAGAGAAACATAGAGTGAGACGTAAGAGAGAGAAGTTGTGAGTGCCTCTGGTGAGAAGCCATCAGAGAGAGTGAAGAAGAAGAAAAGAGCAACCAGTTTATCTTGTGCAAGTATGTGCAGAGAAGCTACCTTGGAGAAAAGGTTTTATTCCTCTTCTCATATATTGGGGTTCATTCTATTGTTTATTTAAAGTATCCATTGGGGTTTGTTATCCACCTTGTTGGTGAAGAGAATAGTGCTCTGTTGATCCTTGGAATCTCCAAGAGAACTTGTGGTGTACCCATTAATTTTTATTAGTGGAAGTTTTTACTGGATAAGGTCCCGTGGGTTTTTCCTCTATATTGAGGTTTTCCCACGTTAAAAGTTTTTGTTTGTGTTGGTTTCCCCTTTCTCTATTTTATGCATTTTATTATCTGCATATTATTTATTTAGGGAAGATTTGATATGGGTTTTGTGTCCGCGCTTGGTTATTTGTTATTTGTGAGATTTTCCCAACAATTGGTATCAGAGCTCTAGTTAGGGGCTTTGATTTGTGCTTTGAAAATGGGAGATAATGATGGTGCAAGAACCATGATGAAATTGGATTCTACAAATTATTCAATATGAAAATCTCGCATGGAAGATTTATTATTTTGTATAGACCTGTATGATTCTGTTTAGGAAAAGGGTGTTAAACCAACAGGTAAAACTGATGAAGATTGGTAGAAGATAAATAGGAAGACTATTGGTGTGATCAGACAATGGATAGAGCAATCTATTTATCATCATGTGTCAGGTGATACTCTTGCTTACAATTTATGGAAGAGATTAAATGAGTTGTTTGAGTCTAAAAATTCCTTGAACAAGGCATTCTTTATTAGGAAGATAGTAAACTTGAAATACAAGGATGGTTCCTCAATGGCAAAGCACTTGAGCAATTTTCAGAATATGGTGAATCAGTTGATCACAATGAAGATTGTATTAGCTGATGAGTTATTAACATTGTTGTTGCTTAGCTCATTACCAGACAGTTGGGAGACTTTGGTGGTATCTTTGAGTAACTCTGCTCCTAATGAAAAATTGACTTTTGACATGGTCAAAGATAGCTTCTTAAATGAAGAAATTAGAAGGAAGGGTAGCGATAAGGTTATCTCCTCTTCTCAAAATAAAGCTTTAGTTATGGAGTCAAGAGGAATAAATATGTACATAAATTCTCAGAAATTTAATAACCACTCTCAGAGATTTAATGATCATTCTCAAAGATTTAATGATCGTAGTAAGTCAAGAGGGAAGTCAAGGCCAAAGACAAATATCACATGTTTCCATTGCAATAAACCATAACATGTGATTAAAGATTGTTGGTTCCTTAAGCAAGAGAAGTCAAGGGATAGAGGAAATAATTACAATAAAAGAGAAGATAAATACTTATTGCAAGTTGCATTTGAAGAACGTCAGACACATCTCAGATGTTCGCCTAAGCTTGATCTCTGTCCAAGTACTTGATGATGATGGTTACCATAATTTCTTTGGTGATGGAAAATGGAAGTGCACTAAGGGAACATGGTGGTAGCAAAAGGAGAGAAACGAAATACTCTTTATTGGACAACAACAAAGTTCTCTACACCTCAAGTGAATGCAGTTGAGGATTGTTCTATAGAGCTATGGCATAAACGGCTTGGTCACTTGAGTGAGAAAGGCCTTGCTACACTTTCAAGACATGGGTTGCTTTTTATTAAAGGTACATCTCTTGAAACTTACTCTGATTGTCTTTTTGTTAAGCAACATAGAGTTTCTTTTACACTTATCCTTCACATAGAAGACCGTATGTTTTAGATTTAATTCACACTAATGTTTGCCCTATGAGTGACAAATCCATTAGTGGTTGCTCTTATTGATGGCCATTCTAGTAAGGTTTAGGCTTTTGTTTTGAAATCCAAAGACCAGGTACTTAATGTGTTCAAGCATTTACATGCAAGTGTTGAAAGAGAAACAAGCTGACTATTGAAATGTGTTAGAGTAAATAATGGTGGTGAGTACAGGGGTCCTTTTGAGAATTATTGCAAGGAGCATGACATCAAGCTTAAGAAGGCAGTTCCAAAGAACCCTCAACATAATGGAGTTGCAAAGAGAATGAACCGTACAATTAATGGTAGAGTTAGATGCATACTCTCTCATGCAAAATTGCCTAAAGCTTTCTTAGGTGGGGCATTGAGAACTGTAGTGGACTTGATTAACCTCTCTCCATCCATTCCTCTTAATGGTGATGTTCCTAACAGGGTGTGGAAGGGGAAAGATGTTTCTTATAATCATTTGAGAGTGTTTGGTTGCAAAGCCTTTGTTCATCCTTAGAGATGAAAGGTCTAAGCTTGATGGGAAGTTTAAACAGTGCATCTTCCTTGGTTATGGTCGTGATGACTTTGGTTATAGATTTTGGGATCTGGTTGACAAGAAGATTGTTAGAAGTCGAGATGTTGTTTTCTTGAGGACCAAACCATTGAAGATATTAAAAAGAAAGAAAAGTCAAAACAGGTTACTCATGGGTTCATTGATCTTGAGCCTGAACCTTCTGCCACAATTGTTGATCATAGGGGAGATATGAATGTAGATGTGGAGAATGTAGTTGATATGCCTTAGACTGAAGTTAATGAACTGACTGAAGTTAATGAACCAACCGAAGTAACACATCCTGAACCACTTGTAGAGCCTCTTATGAGAAGATCTGTTAGAGAAGACACCCTTCACAAAAATATTTCCCTCATGAGTTTGTGTTATTGACTGATGAGGGAGAGCCTGAATGTTATGAAGAAGTTATGTTGCATGAAGAGAAAGATAAATGGTTCAAAGCCATGCAAGAGGAGATGAAATCATTGCATGAGAATCATACTTTTGAGTTGGTGAAGTTTCCTCAAGGTAAAAGAGCATTGAAAAATAAATGGGTATTCAAATTGAAATCAGAAGAGAATAACTCACAGCCAAGGTACAAGGCAAGGTTGGTTGTGAAGGGCTTTGGTCAAAAGAAGGGTATTGATTTTGAAGAGATATTTTCACCCATGGTTAAAATGTCTTCAATTAGAGTTGTACTTGGCTTGACAACAAATTTAAATTTAGAAATTGACCAACTTGATGTGAAAACAACCTTCCTTCACGATGACTTGGAGGAAGAGATTTATATGGTACAACCTAAAGGTTTGCAGTCAAAGGAAGCGAAAATTTTGTTTGCAGATTGAGAAAGAGTTTGTATGGGCTCAAACAAGATCCAAGGCAATGGTATATAAAATTTGATTCCTTCATGATGGGTCACAGGTATGATAAAACTTCTTCTGATCATTGTGTTTTTGTGAAGAAATTTCCTAATGGAAATTATATTATTCTCTTGCTCTATGTTGAAGACATGTTGATTGTTGGTCATGATAAAAATGACATTTAAAGTCTTAAAAGAGAGTTAAGCAAGTACTTTGCAATGAAGGATTTAGGCCCTGCAAAACAAATCCTTGGCATGAAAATTGTTCGTGACAGGAAGAATGGAAAATTGAGGTTATCCCAGCAAAAATATATTGAAAAAGTATTAAAGAGATTTAATATGAGAAATTCAAATCCTATTAGCACTCCACTCGTAGGTCACTTTAAGTTGAGCTCAAAGGATTATCCTACAAGTGAGTATAAGAAAGAAGAAATGCAGAAGATTTATATTCATTTACAGTTTGTAGCTTGATGTATGCCATGGTGTGTACAAGGCCAAACATTGATCATGTTGTTGGTGTAGTGAGTCATTTCCTTGCTAATCTTGGAAAAGAGCATTAGCAAGTAGTGAAATGGATACTTAGGTATCTCAAAGGTACTTCTAGAGTTTGTTTATGCTTCAGAAGTGGTAAGCCTGTGTTGAATGGATACACAAATGAAGACATGACTAGTGATGTGGATTTTAGAAAATCTACTTCTGGCTATATGATGACTTTTGCAGGAGGAGCAGTGTCATGGAAATCCAGACTACAAAAATGTGTTGCTCTATCTTCTGCAAAGGCAGAATATATTGTTGTTACAGAAGCTGCTAAAGAGCTCATGTGGATGCAGAAATTCCTACAAGAGTTGGGATTATCACAAGAAAATATGTTTTATATTGTGATAGTCAAAGTGCAATCCATCTTAGCAAGAACTCAACTTTTCATTCAAGGTCAAAGCATATTGAAGTCTGATATCATTGGATACGGGATGCATTAGAGATGAAGCAATTGTCATTAGAGAAAATCCATACTAATGAGAATGGGTCAGATATGATGACAAAAATCTTACCTGTAGGAAAATATGTTATATGCAAGGAGAAAGCCAATTTGGTTGATTATGGCCCCAATTAATTGTTGAGGGGGAGATTTGTCAAGTGGGTCACCAATTTATTGATTGATTGGGTCCACACTGATTTAATTAAGAAAAATAAAAGGAGATATTTTTTTATGGGCTCCCGGCCATTATGCAATTTAAATATGCAACCCTAGAGCTGTCAACTTTATTAGCAGCCCTAGGGCCGGCCCCAGCCCTACACAGAGCTAAGCCCCATTTTGTTGGCCCATACATTAGGGGGCTTTTTCAAAGGCCCCAACCCCAAAATCCCCCAAGTAAAATGGTGGGACAGGGTTAGGGCCGGGTTAACCCCCTTCTCCTTCCATCAGAATCTAAAGCTTTGGCGCGTGTCTTCTTCTTCGTTCAAAGGTTCTTCTTCTCGCTGAATTTTCTTGACCTAAATTCAAAAGTTCTTCTTCTCACTAAATTTTCTTCACCCAAATTCAAACTAAACCCCAGTTTCCCTAACTGCCATTGTCTCCAGTGGAGTCCAAGAACCGCACATGGTGGTACAAGGCAACAACGATAACAAGATGATCGAGTGGTAGAATTGTCAACGAGTGGTAGAATTGATTATGATTTTTGCCTTCTATTTATCAATAAACATCACTGATTCTTTGTTTTCTTATTGGAGTTTTGTTATATATATATATATATATATATATATATATATATATATATATATATATATATATATATATATATATATAT
>Ga0214545_1009214_pt1 | contig 15166 bp, 8 predicted proteins | sample CNSS4metaG_FD_160064 | JGI IMG/M metagenome (GOLD analysis project Ga0214545, IMG submission 160064) | Root nodule microbial communities from cowpea collected in UCLA plant growth center, Los Angeles, California, USA - CNSS4 | ecosystem: Host-associated > Plants > Roots > Nodule | place: USA... | reverse complement strand
TGTTAGTATTATGGTGCTTGATTTAGTCCCACATCGCTTAGAATAGTGAGATGTGGTTCTCTATTTTACTATATAAGAGACTCTATGTAAAGCTTTAAGATACACTAGAAATACAAATACTTCCTAGAGTAGTCGCGGACGTAGGCATACACATTGTACGCCGAACCACGTTAAATTCTCTGTGTCTATTTTTCTCTCCTTTATTCTTTCATTTATTGCCTTGTTCATAACAACTAACAACTTTTAGTCACTAAAATTGGTTGTTAAAGAAACATTTTCTTGTAGTGATATTTAACTATTAGATTCGATTCTAAGTTGGTTACTCAATTGATTAAGTTATTGAACATTGGATTTCTAGATTTACTTTAAAGTTTTTAAAAAAAGGAGTATAATCTATATTCCAAGGATCTTGAAAATGAATAGGTACATAAGTCGCGAAAGTTAAATAAGTAATTAACATGACTAGGTAGGTGGGTGGATGATTAATTTTAAATTATGTATAGAGATTTGTTAGGTTTATAGAAGGGTTTCACCGGGGGAAAAACACCAATGAGACTTGAGCTCAATCACATAAGGCATTGACACCACTCTCAACCCAACATCTTAAGGCATTGGGTTTATGGGTCTTTTATTCTTATATAATGCTCTACTTTCTCATCCTATTGAATGTGAGACTTAGACTCACACTTGGATTCCTAACAAGATTTGTAGCAATTTATTATATTTGATTGAAACAAATTTATTTGGCTTAGTATAAAAATGTGTATTTATGATAAATCATTACTGAATACATTTAATGTTCGTCTTTACAAGTAATCATGTGCTTGAATGTGTCATTAATTTTCTGTGAGAAGGGAGTTTGATAATTCTCAAATATGATACTTATGCAAAGGATGTTTCATTATTGAGGATTGATTTGGGTTGATTAGAAGGTGATATTTATGTTTTTTTTTTATGGATTTGAGAGTGATAGTGGGATGTATTTAAGAGTAATTTTCATGAAAATTTGTGAAAGATTTGACTAATGTGACTAAAAGAAATCTAATTTAATAGATGAAAATGTATAATGACCTATTTGTCCTTGGTGTTAAAAAAGTATAATTAAATGATATTTAGATAAGTTGTAATTAGTTTTTCATATATTATTATCATAAATAAAAATATTATAAATATTTATGAATTCAAAAAGAATAATATTAAAATATATTTCATTTAGAAAATTTAATATTTTAATTTAAAAAAAAAAATATTTCCAACCACACCATTATGTGAGAAGAATAGAGTGTGAACTCCTTCACAACTATTGACAGAACCTACCACAACTTAACACAGTAACATATCAAATATGGAATACACATGTGGTGTGTAATCGAATACAAATAACATGTATTCGGATACAACCATTTGTAACCGGATACACAAATGGTAGTGCAAAAATGAAATCGGATACAACTATTTCTTCATGTATCATGCATGGAATTGTATGAAAAGTATGAAAAATGTAAAATCATAAGTGAAGGCACATAGAATGAAAGTGGAATGAATGAAACATCAATCGGAGCTGAAGTCGAGGGCTGGTGGCACATCACAAAACACCCATGGCTACGAGCAACTACATGATTTTTTTCATAAGGACACTATGGTAATTTGTCAGTTTTATCCCTCAAATCTCTTCAGACAAGAGAGATTCATTTATCAACTAATCCCGCTAACATTCGCTTTTCCATCGTTGCCTTTCTCAGAAAAATAACATCTCTTTCTCCTTCTATTCATCGCTCTCCATTATGCTTCTATAGTCTTTCATCGCATGAGAACAAGGCCTTAAGGTCACTTTTGCCTATCATTTTTCATGTTTGACTTATAGAAAATTTATTAGACCATTCTTGAAGTCTTTTTCCTCCTATCATTGTTCTTTTCCACTTCATTTATTCCAAGTATGAATACTCCCACCATGTTATTTTCGTTTTTGTTTTCATCTTTTTCTCATGGTAGTTACCTGTTGATAAGAAAGTTATTCACATTGGCCTTTTGAGTATACCTTAAGAGATTCTATTATGGAGTTTCACAAATATTTTCATATAATAACAAAGAGAACACTCTCAAAATAAGGAAACATAGTTAAAAGATCACAAAGTTAAACTTTAAAAAAAGATCACAGAGTTAAACTTCAAAAAGTGAAAAATATTACAATGACTTTTTTCACACACTCTTTACACAAACTAGACATTGTAGTATGACGTTGTAAGTTTAGGCTTTTGTATCTCTTTATTTCTTTCTCATTAGTTGTGTATTTATTGCATTGTTGTTCCATTGTCTTTTCTGTATACTTGTTTCTTCAATATGTGTTGATAATGTTAGAAATAATGACATTTAGATGCTTGAGATAGAAACAATTAATTTTGTATCATCATTTTTATCTTAGATGTTTACAAATGAATATTTTGACAAAATCTTCAAAAGTTTTGTTTCCTTGTTTCTAAATGTTTCTTTTTCTCCATTTTTTATCTTCTCTCAATTGTGTATTTGTTTATCTTTAAAGCAGGTACTCTTTTAAACAAAGACATTTGATTTTGAGTTTCTTTGCGTCAACATCTTCATGAGAAAAATTCTGATGGAATCTTCAAGTTGATCTTTAGATATTCTTTTATCTTTCTAAAATAAGCACTGATATCATCTAATGAAAGTGAATTTTAAGTTTAATTTAACTTTAAAATCAACTTAATAAAATAATATTTGCATTCATTTACATATTATAATTTGATCAAATATATAGTCCATGTGAGATCTTTCACAAATCCTTTCACACCTAAGACATCAAGCATGAGAAAAGAAAAGAGTCGGATAAAGGGTGACATTATAGACTCTAGCAAATCTCATGGATAAGTGATTGATAAGCTTTGTTACCATTGATGAATACAAATTTATGTCCTCATTTAATTTCTAAACTTAGTTTTTTATTTGAGTTTTGTGCTTTAAATGTTTGTTTTTTTAATTAGGGTTTATTTTAAATAGCTAATTTAGTTTAAGATATAAAAATGTGGTAAAATAATTTTTTAACTGCATAAATATTTTGTTTAATTATATTAGAAAATATAAACAAATTTACCAAATTTTTTTCAAAACGGTGCCAAATCTCTTCAAATATCCAAAGCAACATAAAAATCTTTGAACATTTCTTAAATATTCAGAAGTTATCTGCTAAGATTTCATCAACATAATCCATATTCATAGCCAACTCTAAAGATTTAGAGCTACAAAAATTACAAATAGGTCCTAGCTCAACTCTAAATAAAAAAGACTTAAGGAAGGCATTCGTAGGATCACTCTCTTATATAGTTTGCGCAACAACTTTTGTCCAAACACCTAATTCTTCCTTTTCTTTCTATTTTCATCATGTTTTTTAAGGGTTAAATATGTTTTTGTCCCTCAAGTGCAAATGAAATTTGGAATTAGTCTCTTTTTGAAACTTTTGACCAATTTAGTCATTCATCTTTATAAATGTGTGGATTTAGTCTTTTAACCAAATTTTGTTAAATTTATGTTATGTTTCAAGTGTATTTCATGATAGTATTTGAATTGTTTACACTGACATATTTTCTCTTCAATGTTAACTCAAATATTATCATAAAACGCTTTTGAAACGTCAAATAAACTTAACAAAGTTTGGTTAAAATGACTAAATTCATGTATTTCTAAAGATGAATGACTAAATTGGTTAAAATTTTTAAAAATGGACTAATTTCAAATTTCACTAAAACTTGAAGGACCAAAAACATATTTAACCCATTTTTTAATATCTCCATAGAGTATAGAGTGCTAAGTCTCTTATATTGGTTTCCTTGTAATTTTAAATAATGGATTATGAGATTTTAAATAAGTAACAAGATATTCAATTTATTTATTTATTAGAGTTAATTTTTCCCTTTTTTATCTTGAGTTCTTTTTATTGCTTTGGAATGATATTGATACTCAATTTCATGAGTAGTAATTAATAAGAACTCGTATTAATTTTGTAAATAAATAATTTTTAATGTTAGTAAAACTGTAATTGTTATATATGTATATGGTGAAACAAAATAAGTGTTATTAGTTATTTTTATTTATATATTGTGGAATAAGTGAGACAAACTAAAATGAATTTATTAGTGAAATCTAACAACTTTTTTTCCTGATAAAAAGATAAATAAAAAGAAAAGATTGGTACTTTAATCATAGAGTAAAGTACTTCATGATGTACAGTGGAATGAATAAGGTTTTTCAAAGTTATTTGAGCGGTTATTTTAATTAATTTAAGTTTTCTAACTTTTAAATTAAATTGAATAATAATATTTTGGAAATCATGAAGAATCCTAATCTGAAAAAGAAAAAAAATCAACTAAATTTCGTATAATTAAATTAAATCTTTTAATCCATTTTGCACTTGTTTATTTAATTGCATAACAATCCCCTTGTAGGCATTTAGGTAGTTTATCATTTAGTTTTATTTATTTATTTTCATTTAATTTATGCATAGCACTCTAACTGTTTATTCTTATTTGCATAAATCTATTTTTTATGTTTTATATTCCTAACCCTCAAATGTATTCTTTATAAGAATTGATTTTAGTTTAAATCAATTTCATGTTTAGGCGAAGATAACTTGTTAGTTTTACCTCGACTAATATTCATATCTACTCACAAGACAATATTAAAATTGCATTGGAAAAGTATAATTAATTTGATAGTATCATTTACTAGATTATCAATTTATCCTAAAAAAATAAACTTTAAATTTAACTCTATGTCTTACAAAAATAACTTTTAACTTTTAAAACGAAAATTATATATGTTATGATATGTTATAATTTGGTCATATGATATGATATTGTCAATAGTTTTGATCATGGACGATGTGAATCCAAAAATAATAAAAAAAATAATATTTACATGACTATAAATCACAGTTAAAGAAGATAAGAAGATGAATGAACATAAAACACATAAAACATGATTCAAAGTTGAATTAACATTTTTCATATATTTTCATTGTGTAAAATTACATTTTTTTTTCTCTATTTGCAATGCAGAAACTCTTATGTGGTACGAGAGAAATAGAAATTAATTAAAAATACTTGTGAACAATACACCAAATACAAAAACAGACGGTTAATGAGCAACGATTTAAACAACTATTAAGCCATATGATCTGTTGAATTATATAAGTTATTATCTTTAAGAGAAACCTATTATAAAAGGTAATCAATTATTTTAAATACTTAAAAATATTTACATTATCATTTAATTATTTAATTGTACCTTAATTTGTTTATGATATTATTAAATATTTTCTATTTCCCATTCAACTAACTTTTCTCTGAATGGATTGACTAAGTTTTTGAGTTATTTATTAATGAAAAAATATTTTTATTTGAAGCTTTTGTTCATAAAAAAAAATCATAAGTCTATTATTTTTTTAAGATTGTACACATTTTTTGGGTTGGTATTCAACAAGCCTTAGACCATTATAATTAATGAATAGGAAAGACTTTATATTTAAAACAATGTATATTTAGATATTTAAATATTTTTTATTTTGAATTTCGAATATAAACATTTAAAGATAACTCTCACATAAAAGAAAGGAGCAAACATTTTTTTTTTATTTTACAAAAAATACTTTTGATAGGAAAAAAGAGTGAAAGAGAGAGTAATCCATTCTGAAAGCTTTTCAAGAGGCTTGGATGATCCCATTCATTCATTATGTGTTAAGAAAGGAAAGGAAACATTGATTTGTGTCCGTAAGCTTGCAGTATGTGGCGCCTTACTTCCCGGTTGTCAAAATTCTTACGTGCTTCCCTCTCTCTCGGCAACCCCTTGAGACCATTTCCCTCATTATTCATCTTCTCTCTCTCCTCTTCCCATCGTACCATAACTTGGAACAAACAAGTTGCAGTTAGTGAGCCATGGATGACCGAATCGACGAGGACGAGAATGACAAGGAGTTGGCGGGCTTGACCGCTCTTCCACCTCACCGAAAAGCCCATTCCTATAGCCAACAGCTGCGAGGAGCCTCCACGCACAAACGACATCATCGAGTCCGAAAGCACAGTCTGGACGACAGCCGTATATCCAGCAATATTGAGTCTTCGTTTTACGACTCTGACTCCGACGACGACATATTTTCCCGTTCATCCTCTACAAACCCCGGTGGTGGCGAGGAAGAGTACAATGAAGGCAATGACGTGACACAATATCAGCCATTGCAGGAATTCATTGGCACCGGGGGAGGCACTGGGATCTTTAAGGCTCCTTTTAGAGCATCCGTTCATCCAGCGAGACCACCGTGCCTGGAGTTAAGACCCCATCCCTTGAGGGAGACTCAGGTTGGAAAATTCCTTAGGAACATTGCTTGTACGGAAACACAGTTGTGGGCTGGTCAGGAGGGTGGTGTGAGAGTATGGGAAATTCATAATTCCTACGAACCCGGCAGCGGTCTGGGCGGAAAGGTCAGAAGGGGCGACGAAGACGCTGCTCCCTTTTGTGAATCAGCTGATACCTCTCCCACCTTGTGTTTGGCCGTTGACAATGGTAATAGGTTGATGTGGAGTGGCCATAAAGATGGCAAGATCAGGTCTTGGAAAATGGATCAACGCTTTGCTACCCCCTTCAAGGAAGGTCTTTCTTGGCAGGCGCATAGAGGTCCCGTTCTTTCCATTGTCTTGAGTTCCTATGGCGATCTATGGTCTGGTTCTGAAGGTGGTATTCTTAAGATCTGGCCATGGGAATCCGTCGAAAAATCTCTCTCCCTCTCTCCCGAAGAAAGACACATGGCAGCCTTGCTTGTTGAGAGGTCCTTCGTCGACCTCCGAAGCCAAGTCACCGTCAACGGCGTTTGCAGCATTTCTTCTCAAGATGTCAAGTGTTTGCTGTGTGATCATGTGAGAGGTCGAATCTGGTGCGCTGGCCCTCTCTCTTTCTCACTTTGGGATGCCCGTACAAAGGAGCTTCTCAAAGTATTCAACATTGAAGGTCAGGTGGAAAATCGAGTTGACATGTCATCCGTCCAGCAGCAGGATCAAGCCATTGAAGACGAAATGAAGGTCAAGTTTGTTTCCTCCTCAAAAAAGGAGAAATCCCAGGGTACTAGCTTTCTACAGCGCTCACGTAATGCCATAATGGGAGCTGCTGATGCCGTTCGTCGAGTTGCAACCAAGGGAGCTGGGGCATTTGTGGACGATACCAAAAGAACCGAAGCTCTTGTGCAAACAAGCGATGGAATGATTTGGAGTGGATGTACCAATGGCTTACTTGTGCAATGGGATGGCACCGGTTCCCGTGTGCAGGATTTTAACCGCCATCCTTGTGCTATCCAATGCTTCTGTACTTTTGGAACACGCTTATATGTTGGCTATGTGAGTGGTATTATCCAAGTTCTTGACCTCGAAGGCAATCTCATTGCAGCATGGGTTGCTCATAATGGTCCCGTCATCAAATTAGCTGTTGGCTCTGATTATGTTTTCAGCTTGGCTACACATGGTGGCCTGCGGGGCTGGATTATTGCATCTCCAGGTCCTGTTGACAACATGATAAGATCCGAGTTGGCCGCTAAGGAACTCATTTATACCCGACGACACAATGTCCGAATTTTAATTGGCACATGGAATGTCGGTCAAGGTAGAGCTTCTCAGGATTCTCTCTCCTCATGGCTGGGTTCCATCGCTTCAGATGTAGGCATTGTTGTCGTTGGTTTGCAAGAAGTGGAGATGGGTGCTGGTTTTCTTGCAATGTCTGCCGCCAAAGAAACTGTAAGATAAAATTTCATTCATTTGTCGGCTTTATCTAACCTTATCATTTTTCTTCGTAAACACAAGGTTTTGTTTTGCTCTAAAATGAAATGATAATGAGAATGAGTATGCTGATTGATAGAATTAAATCGAGTTAGTTTGTGTACAATATGAATGCCCGTATCCTAACAGTAACCAATCACAAGTTTTCTAATGACGTATTGTATTTATATAAATCTCCAGAACCTCTTATGCTGTGTGATGCGTATATTATATTCATACATTGACTGCCTATATCACAATTGTAGGTAGGTCTTGAAGGAAGTGCAATGGGGCAGTGGTGGCTGGATACTATAGGAAAGGCTTTAGAAGAAGGCAAAGCTTTCGAACGCATGGGCTCTAGGCAGCTTGCTGGCTTGCTTGTATCTCTTTGGTGAGTGATTATAATGAAAGTGTGTTCCAAATTAATCCATTTAGCCTAGTAAATTCCTGTTCCTATTTTCTTTTTGTTATATACTTTTTGAATATCTATCTTTATAGTTTCCATTCTTATTTTATGAGTTGACATTTCTTAATTAGGGTAAGAAAGAATCTTAGAACACATGTTGGGGACATTGATGCTGGGGCTGTCCCGTGTGGTTTTGGACGCGCAATTGGTAATAAGGTTTGTATCAATTTCGCTAACTACTTAATTATTTGATAAGAACCTGGTGCTTTAGTTATGTCAATCAAATGCAGTACTTTAAAGTTTATAAATAATTATGATCTCAGCCATTTGTTCAAATGAAGTTCAGGGGGTTAACCTAAAGTGATTAAGAACTTTCTCTTTAGTTACTTAATTTATTTCTTGATTTCGTGTGGTGTATATTCTGTAGTTATTCTGGTTAACTTTGAATGTCAGCTGCGAAATTTTATCCAATTAAGCAAAATCTAGTTTTCCTATATCTGATCTTGGTTACGGAATTGGGCATAGTATTTCAAATTTTAGACCGCTGTAATTGGGTGTTTTTCGGAGTGATGTGTACTTACGAAATCATACTATTTATTAGCGTAGAAAACAAAAAAAAAAAAGGAAAAGAAAAAGGAAACTAGATATGCTCTAGTTACAATTTTAACTGGGAGAAAGCACGGTGAGAGGAGAAAATACAGATTGAAAGAATTGTCATAGAAGAAACAGCCAGGGAACATAGATTGCCTTTTCTGTTTATTGCACCATGCCAGATGGAATGCTTCTCACTATTCTGGTTAAGTATTTGTTTTTGCAACAATGAGTTACCATTTTGTAGTGCGTTTAAATTCATTTTTTGCCTGGAAGTCATATTGATGTTGCTTGTACAAAAACTGGATTGGGACGAAGTAAAAAAATATTCTGCCATTGAACTATTTTCACTTATGAACTTTGCTTTTTTTTCTTGTCATTGAAATGTACACTTATTACATGGTAAATATTGATCGATCAGGGAGGAGTGGGTTTGAGAATCAGAGTGTATGACAGGATAATGTGCTTTGTGAATTGTCACTTGGCTGCACATTTGGAAGCAGTTAATCGGCGGAATGCTGATTTTGATCACATTTATCGAAATATGGTGTTCACCCGATCGTCCAACCTACTTAATACTGCAGCTGGTATGGTACCATACCTGTTCTTGCTTTGCTCTCTTGCCTTCTCCACATATTTATTTTGGCTACTTTACTCTTCTGGCTTGCCATTGGTCCTCTCTGTTACAGCTGGCGTCTCTACTGCTGTTCATGTGCTTCGTGGTACCAATGTGAGTCTCATGCTTACAGCTTAGATCTTGATTATGTCCATCTTCACGCCTTTCCATCCATATCTTCATCATAAATTCATAGCAGTTCATGGTCCATTGTTTGTGTCGTAGACTACTGCTGGAAGCTCTGAGGAACCAAAACCTGATTTATCTGAAGCTGATATGGTGGTATTTTTTGGTGATTTCAACTATCGCCTTTTTGGTATATCTTATGATGAAGCCAGGGACTTTGTTTCTCAAAGATGCTTTGATTGGCTTAGAGAAAAGGATCAGCTGAGGGCAGAGATGAAAGCTGGAAAAGTTTTCCAGGGAATGCGGGAGGCACTTATCAAATTTCCTCCTACATATAAATTTGAGAGACATCAACCAGGTTTAGGAGGTAAATAGATGGCATGTCAAGTACTGCTTTTGGTGCTTGTTTGTTAAATGTTGATTTCAATTTGGTTCCTCGAACTGATTCCAAATTATTAACTCAACGAAGGTGACAGTTTCTATAATGCAATGACTCTTTTTTCAGGGTATGATTCTGGAGAGAAAAAGCGAATTCCGGCCTGGTGTGACAGAATAATATACCGCGATACTCGGGCAGCTCCAGTTTCTGAGTGCAGTTTAGACTGTCCTGTTGTGGCATCAATTTTACAGTATGTTACTTGGTCACCATTGCTTTTCTGTTTTCTGTTTTCTGTTTTTTCTGTTGGCGACAGTTTGTCATCACTGAAATCGTTTGACAGGTACGATGCTTGCATGGATGTGACCGATAGTGATCACAAACCTGTCCGGTGTAAATTCAATGTAAGAATTTCCCATGTTGATAGATCAATAAGGAGAAAGGAATTTGGGATAATTATGAAATCAAATGAGAAAATAAGATCTATTCTTGAAGATTTATGTTATGTTCCAGAAGCCACTGTCAGCCCAAACAGTTTAGTCCTCCAGAACCTGGACACTTCATTCTTACTTATTACTAACAGAAGTACAAAGGATAAGGCTATATATAAAATTACTTGTCAAGGCCAGTCTATAGTCAAGAATGATGGACAGGCACCTGATTATAGCCCAAGAGGTGGCTTTGGCTTTCCTAGATGGCTCGAGGTATTGTATCTTTTACTTGAATCATCGTTTCCTTTTTTATTCACAGTTGGCAAGGAACTTAGATGCAAATCCTACCACATGTATAAAGTTTGGGTGACTATCTAAAATTAAACAGTTTACAGTCTATTTGAGTCGGCATTGTTACTTAACTTGCAGGACATGGATTGTGAGTTAGTGGGTTGGATTCTCCATAATCCGCTTCACCCCTTTCAGATTCTTGTGTCCCTTTTCATCTTCTCCTCTTCCTCTTCCCGTACAAAATAAAACAGTAAAACAATTTTCAAACATATGTTAAGAGAATGAATTCCTTAACTAAAGTTTGGAGTTCGATTTTAGCTTGAGCATAAACTTGCTCCACTCCAAATGGGTAATCCATCAAGAAGGCAGAGTTTTGAAAAAATGTTTTTTTATCTTTATAAAATTTGAAGTCACTTTTTTTTAAATGTATGAGTTTTAGTTTTAGCTCTTTAAAATATTTTTTGTGTCATATAATGTTAGGATACAAAATAGTAATTTTTATTTTGAAAGAATAAAAACGTTTTTTTTTTCTGACAAAAACTTAAATCATAACTTACTCTACAGTACTAAAAACATATTTACCTTTAAACAAACTTAGGAACATGAGTGTTACATACATGGTGCATTTTCTGTAAATGAAAGAGAAAAAAAAAAAAAACTCTTGTATTAAACAACGCTTTGGTTTTCAATGACTCTTATTCTATATCAAATTATCCTTGATATAGTGACTGTTGAGATCTCGTGAGAGCCTCTTCAGTCTTGTCCACCCACAACTCACAAAACACCTTTAATATTCAGTATGATTCATATTACTTAAAAATACAACAATGATTTTTTTTATAGTATAAATAAAGTAAAATAAGGATCTGTTGTTACTTGTAAGTAATCTTAACGTGCTATGTAAGCACAGATACAGAGAGTTTTGTTACTGAGGCAAGGGACTCAATGGCTTATATGAACTGCCAGGAGTTTATACACCGGTAATGATGCTACTTAAAAATGTCTTTTAATTAGGTTACTCCAGCTGCCGGCATAATTAAACCGGAGCAAAATGTAGAGATTTCAGTCCGTCATGAAGATCTTCATAACCCAGAAGAATCTGCAAATGGCGTGCCACAGACCTGGTGGAATGAGGACACCCGAGATAAGGAAGTGATTTTGATTGTTTATGTACAAGGCAGTTCTTCCGTCCAAACTTCATGTCGGCAAATTCATGTGCGCCACTGCATGTCTGCAAAGACAGCTCGAAGTGACTCAAAATCCAACAGTGCTAGAAGAAATCAAATAAGCTAACTACACAGATTAGTTTCAGAAGTTTTGTAGTTCCACACTTACTCAAGTGGTTTATGACACTGAAAGATGCCTAAATGGTAGGAGGGAAATGTCAGACACATCCACAATCTGGGATTTTTTTTTTTTTTTTTTTTTTATATTGCTGAACATACGAAAGCTCTTTGCTTTAGAACAGGTTAGGTTGTCATAATCCCTTTCTATTGATTCTCTGTATTAGTTTAATTTTTAAGAAATTATTTTTTAAAAATTTCTCTTGATTCTTAAGATTATTTCGTTGATAAACCATCTCTCAAAAGACCATTCAAAATCATGGGACAGTGGAAACCAACTTTCCTAGTAATGCATAATGGTCAGGTCAAAGCTTTCCGCACCCATCAAATCTCACTTCCCATCTCATAAAAAACTTCCGTAAAATATTTTCTGTAAAAAAATAGGAGATTGATTTTCAGAGGAAAAATTTCCAAAATTATTTATTATATTTCGGAAAAGAGAAACGAGAAATAGAAAAAGAAAATATAAGACGAGGAAGGAATATAGCTTGACCCACGTCAGTAAACGTTAATTCACGGAAATGGTTCGATTTATTTTTTAATTTACACAAAGAATCTGTTTTTAAAATTATTACGAAATTGGATGAAGTCCTAAGAGTATTGACAATTTTGGGATACATATCAATGATGTCACAAGTAGAGATGTCAATAAAATAGGTAGGGTACGAGTAGTAGCTTCCATGTATTTTATCTGTTAGATAAATATATGTTCTGCTGTATCTGTATCCATATTCGTCGAGTATCCGCCTATTTTTTCAAATTCACGGATTTTACGGATAACTGCGGTATTTACAAAATTATTTAAAAAACAAATATTTAATCATAAATTCAAATAAAATAAAATACATTACTGTCATAAATTTTAAATAAAATTTAAATAAACTCAAGTTTATACAAGTCCAAATAATTATAAAAATAAATATAAAATGACGTTCAACACAATAGAAATTCTTTAATTAGTGTTTCGATCAACAAGCTCATTTTCTCCGATTGATTCCTAAAATATAAACAAATAAACAAATAATAAACCTCAACTGCAAAGTATTCTTATTTTGATTCCATCATTTGACAACAAGCATACCATAAACGTCACTATTTATATAAAGTTTGATGTATATGCCCAATTTCAAAGAAAAGAAAGAGAATAATGTTAAGGGATGTACTTGGAAGAAGACAACATACCAATGCTTGAAGCGGGAAGAATGAAGACAAAAGACACGATGTGTAACTTAGAGAAAATTAGGTCAGAATATGTTTGACTAATACTAGTGTATTGTGCATTACGCATTTTTTAAATATGAATGATAGTATGTTAGTAGGTCATAATAATGTAATGTTATTAAGTTAATATATAAAATAAATTTATATTTATTAAAAATAAAATGAATAGAGAAATTAATTATTGATGAATAAAAAAAAGAAAAAAAGAAAAAACAATTTTATAAAAAATAGGTAAAAATAAACATTAATTTTAAAAAATTTAATAAATAATTATATTGTAAAGGTAGAATTCGTATTATGAAATGTAAATACAAAAGAGAGAATCTTCTTTATATATTGTTATATATATATATATAAAAGGATATTTTTGTGAATTAAATGTTATAATTTAAATAATATAAATATAAATAATGTTATAGTTTAAATTATGAACACTTACTTATAATATTATTACAAATGATTTTCTTCCCGGTCATGATACACCATAACAAATATAGACTGCTATCCAACTTATTTTTTATTTGTATTTATAAAATTTTTTACGTGCATATATTATTGTGTTGTTTGACATGTAATTATTTGTGTCTATAAATATATTATTTGCCACAATATAAATTTCAGTTAACTTTATTATCCTTTTCTCTTAAGAGAAATACTAGGTTTAATATTTTGTGACATGTCGCAACCCAGATCGTAACGGGACGACGAAAATAATTAAAAAAAAAAAAACAGACAGAGGAGTCGCTACCATAGTTTATAATGGAAAACTACAGACAAACCTTAAAAAGAATGGTCTTCGCAACCAAATTTGGATTCGGAAGTCGGTTACGTGTGGGAAGGTATTATCATCCACAATGTCCGTCTTAAGACGGTTCCCTCTTTAATTAAGTGTACAAGGTAGAATGTTGATGTTTAGAATATTTATTATTCTCCAAAAAATCAAACAAAATAAAAAACACATACAAAAATATTAAAGATTAAAACAAAATTTTTTTTTTTTTATTTTTTGGCCCGACGAGCAGTGTACCTCTTACGTATTTCCATTTGGAAAATCAGGGATAACGTAGTTCTTTATAAAAAAATTTGGTGTTTGATATTATTATTTTGTTTTTTTAATTTTTTAAATTTTAATATATATTTTTTTGTATTAACATCAAGAGAACCCAAGATTCTACATCATAAAAGATTTAGTTATCAAACAAATCTGAGATTTGACATGATATTTAAAATGATTTTATAATTTTTTTATTTTTTATTATTACTAATTTTCTTTCGAAAAAAAAAATTAAAAGTCCTTGAAAAAGTGTTTTGATTATCAAACAAGTCCGAGACTTGACATGACATTCAAAACTTATATAAATAAAATATATATTTTTTTATTTTATTTTTTTTTAGAGAATTAAAGCCTACAAAAAAACACTTTTTTAATTACCAAGATAAAAATAAAGCAAAAGAGAAAGGTTGAGCACATCAATGACAAACCCAAAGTCATCTACCATGAGAACCACAAACACATTTAATCATACAACAATTCAAACGATCATATATTTGATGTTATAAGAGAATCATGAAAAGCATTAGGAGAAAAAAAATTTACCTTAAGTGACCTCCTTTTGTGTGTGTTCTCTAATAAAAAAGAGAAGGATTTTTCGAATTTTTATTTTTATTTTTGTCCTCTTGAATTAGAGAAATTTTGCGCTTATATAGGTCTTTTGGGGTACCATTGACATCCTAATCTTTAATTATAATAAAATATACGGGGAGGAATTGGTCTTATTAAATCGATTAAATCGTTGCATAATATACATGGTACTGATTATAATTATTAACGAAATATTGTCTGTAATTACTAGAATCATATCTTTTTTTTTTCTTTTTTCCCATGGTGGAATTAAAGTTAAAAAAACCTACCATATATATATATATATATATATATATATATATATATATATATGTGTGT
>Ga0214545_1009212_pt1 | contig 15166 bp, 6 predicted proteins | sample CNSS4metaG_FD_160064 | JGI IMG/M metagenome (GOLD analysis project Ga0214545, IMG submission 160064) | Root nodule microbial communities from cowpea collected in UCLA plant growth center, Los Angeles, California, USA - CNSS4 | ecosystem: Host-associated > Plants > Roots > Nodule | place: USA... | reverse complement strand
AAAGAACCGAGGCCTATAAGTCAGCCAGTAACCCTAATTTCAAAAATGTCACCTGCGCCGCCACATTTGGCTTCGGGTCTTTATTGACCGAGGCCATAAAGAGACTTTAGGCCTCGATTATTAAATGAACCGAGGCCATAAAGAGGTTTTTGGCCTCGGTTAAAAAAGAACTGAGGCCTATAAGTCAGCCAGTAACCTTAATTTCAAAAATGTCACCTGCGCCACCACATTTGGCTTCGGGTCTTTATTGACCGAGGCCATAAAGGGACTTTAGGTCTCGATTATTAATTGAACCGAGGCCATATGCCCTATTTAGGTTCCCAAATTCGCGACTTCGCATTGTTCACCTTCGTCCCTAAGCAAAAACTTTGCGCGCAGTGGAGGTATTCTCGTCTTCGTTTTCTCGTGCGGTGGTGTTTGGTTCGTCATTGGCGAAGGAGGCATGCTCGCGGCTCACGGCAAAGGCGTGATTTGGTGGTCACTCTCTTCCTTTGTCTGCGGTGGTGATGGCGGCACAGTGGTAGGGTTGCCCGCAACAATGGATTGAAGTTATGCTTCAAACGGAGGTGGAGGTGCTGGATCTCTAGATCTCTTGGCTCTACTGGTTCATGGTGGTTTGTTGTTGTCGCATTTAGACCATGCAATGGTAGCATGGGTCTGAGCGTCGCGGTGAGTTGCTCGTTCAGTGCTGGTGAAGGTTTGGCCACGACAGCGTTTGCCGACGATCTCGGTGGCGAGGACGAGCGCAACAGTGCTAATGGTGGTGTGAGCGAAGTACCCCTATGGCTTCGGGTCCCAGGGAACCGAGGCAGAAAAGTACCCCCTATGGCTTCGGTTGACACCCAAGGCCAAAAACCACCCTTTTTTGCCTCACCCCAATATGCCTCGGTTCTGGAACCGGGGTAGAATATCAAAAATAACTGGGGCCAAAAGCCCTTACTGCACTAGTGTTGAGAACATGGAACTTACAAATTCTCATATGATCATATACATTTTGGAGGTTATGAAGACATTTCTGGTTCCATCTTTGCTAACTCCTACAGTAGAGTTCATCAAAACATTAAGATGTTAAATTACATCAAAGTTATGAAGACCTTTCTTATGCTAAATCATGGAACAAAAACAGTTGTAAACGTAAAGTTTGGTTGCACGCATTTTTTACACAATAAAATAGAAGTTGTTGAAAATTTGATAACATGATGTTGTCAATGGTCACATGTTCTGCACAAAACTTTGAATTCAGCAATGTTCATGCTTTCTCAATTTGAAGTTGATGAAGTTTAAAGGAAACAAAAATATCTGACTATATATCTTAAGGAATTATATGCAAAAATAATATTCTTAATAATGTTGAATGAGTGAGAGAAAAATGGAAATGAATAATCACAAGTATTACTTTGTAACTTCTTTGGATGGGTGCAGCAGATTCTATTCTCTCCTTCAAGATTAGGAATGAACTCATCAATTAACGGATGAAACTTGTGAAAATCAGAACACACTTTAGCTTCCAAATGCTCAAGAATATCTTGATCAAAAGGATCAAACTTTACACCAGCTGGACGTCTAGGTAAGTCAAGAATTCTAGTAGCCTAAACATAAACACTAGGACATTTATATTTATTCGTGAAATAAAAGGCCCAATAAAATAGTAAGTATCAAATATTGTGCATATATATAATGTTGATTAGAAAATAGTATAAAAGTGTATATGATTATAAAAATCACCCTAAACAACATCTGAAAAAAAAAACTGTTTTTCTGGTTGCGGAGAAGCATTCAATTCTCACAAAGAAAAGTGATTAAGATTGAGTGAGGTCATGAAATTTTGAACAGAATGAGCATGTGACAACTAATTCAGGGTTGACCTAGCATGGCATTAAAATTTTATGATGACTTCACGAGCTTTGGAATTAGGCAGCAAAAGGTGACCAATTAGAGCACTGAGTTTGGGAATTAAAATACCCCACACTGTTTCAGACACTACTCCACAAATCCAAAATGGCTCAGTGTCAGAATACTACACCCACGATATACATTTACTAAGCTTATCCCCAACAAAACCCTTCATATTGTTTTTATGCAGAAGCCACAAATTAACATTATTCACTCTGAAATTCACTATGTTTTGCATTAAAATATATATACAATAATTGTTGTAAAACATGAGCTATATAAAACATGTTACAAAATGAGACATTTTTTCCTTAAACTTTGAAGGTTAGTGTTAGAATTATTGGTGAAGTGTGAAAGGATGAGAGAGCATTTTATAAGAACCCCATCTGAGATTGACCTTACACTACAGGACTCAATTATGAGACTGCAATGTAGTACATAAGACATGAGAAACCTTTTCCTCTGTAATGTTCAATTACTAATTATCTATTATTCAACATTGAATCCTCACCTTGCATGGCCCCATTCAAATTCAGACCTTCTACAACTAATGCCTGTGCCTGCATATGCTTCTCTCTACCCACTTTTCATTTTCAATAATTCTCATTTTAGTTTCAAACTTACATGTTTTTCATTCCTATGCAAATTAAAAAATATATATCCACACATTTTATTTTACTTAATTATAAAATTAAGAAACCTAGTATTGAACATTTAATTGGAAACAACCTTTCAATACTTATTATTTTAAATCTTTCATATTTAAGAATTTTTACGAGATAAATTTATAATCATTATTTTATCTTTGCTAAATTATTCATTATCAAAGTGAGATAATTTCACCTTTTGTATAATTGAATATTCCTTCCTTATCAGTTCACTATAACAGAAAGCAAGTGAGGAATGAAATCTTATAATGCAAATGTGATGTGCATAAGAAATAATAATAAATTAATGGAACTTCAAAGTTGAATAGAAAAATATATTCACATGTAATTAGTATAATAGTACAATAGTATAATAATTATTGATGATACAGGGCAATGACATTTTAAACTCACCAATACCACATACCAGTACCCTTTCCCACACTTTTCTAAGAGGGAATCCATTCAATATACTTCCTTATTATTATTGTAATTTATCTCTTATCTTTAATTTCATATTTTAAGTGTATTTTATACTTTGGCAAACTTTTAAAATAGATAAGTTTGAAACAATTGGAAGTCAAGAAAAGCAAATTTTTCAACTAATAAATCAGTCCAAAAGTACAATAAGTAGTTCTTACATAGTCATAAAATTATTGGACTTTTTAGTATAGTAGAACAAAATGAAGCAAAACGTACGAGGAAGTTCAGAATAACTAGAGCCTTCTTTTATGGGAGAAAACTATGACAGATACTTGTGCATCACAAAGAACAGATAACTCATAAGCTTTCTTTAGAAGTTCATTTTGATGCTTTTAAAATGTCACTTGACGGTTTGGTGCATCCTCAATTTTCTTCATTCAAAAAAAATTGAAAAAGAAAGGAACAAAATATTACCAAAAATTCCCAAGAGGCTCTTCCAGAAAAGTTTCCCTTTAAGTTATGTTATTTCTAATACTGGAAACTGTAAGATTTTGAAACAAACCATTAAAAGCCACAAAAGCCACAATCTCAAACTACCGAATGAAAGCAAAAATGATTCCAAAATATGGTGAAAAATATTCACCTCCCAAAATGCTTTAAATTAGACAAATAAAGACATTCCAATATGAGCAAAGAGAAAGAAAAAGAGCCCAAGGCTTCATTATAGGTCAAAGAACACGGAGAAAGGAAAACTCACCACTTTCCTTAGGTTAAAGTTAAAGAAGAGAACAAAAATTATGGCTAGCAGAAGAAAGAATCCTAGCTAATGGACAAACCCTTTCAGTAACACATCTGAATCTACATCTACATTGAACAAGTAAATAGAATATAAATTCTCTTACCAAGTGTGCGGAGGCTGATTGGAACTCGAATTGGTCTCTTTGATTTAGAACAAACCAAGCTAGGGTTTTTGGGATTTTCAATCTACAAAGCTAATAAACATAAAAGATGAGCAAACTGAGTTTCAGTGTCGACAAGGAGCAAATAAGTGAAGAGGGAAAGAAATACAACCAATGGAAACGAAAGAAGGTTTTAAATTTTATACTTTTTAATAATTTTGTAATTTAAAATCCGCATGTAATATAGTATGAAAGGGATGTCCTCGCTTACATACGGATTTTTCATACGAAAAAGAGAAAAAAAATTAGTTTGTTGTTACATATGAAAAAAATCTGTATGTAACAAAATTTTACATACAAAAAAGAAGTGTATGTAAAATCCATATGTAAAGCTTAATTTATGTACGGACTTTAATCCGTATGTAATTATCTGTAGATAATTTTGACTTTTTTTGTAGTGAAATTTATTCACTACAAAAAAAGTTAATTTTAAAGAGGGTTTATTAACGGAGGCTATTAAACCTCCAGTAAATTACACACGTAGGCGGAGGTTTTTTAACCTCTGGTAAGTATTAGGGGTTTTCTAATGAACCCCAGGGAAATTTCCCTCCATATTTTTCATAACGTCTTCACATTTTTCTTAAATGCCTCATTCTTCGTAAGTTCAAAAAACACTACAATTTTTTCCTTTTTCGTACATTAATTTATTCTTCCAATCTTCATCTATCAGACTCACAAAATTCTTCAAATCTTCAAACAAGAGGCTCTTCCCATTTCTCTTCACTACAGCTCCCAATCTCTCTTCATTTCCTTCTTCGACTCTTTCTTTGTCAATCGTATTTTTCAATTGGTATTGGTTTTCTTTTGTTTTTTAGGTTTTCAATTTTTCTTTCTTTTCACTTTACCGTTAATTTCTCACTTACTGTTCTTTTATGTTTGGTTCTGTGAAGGAATTCAGTTTCAAGTGTTGTGTTTTCCCAAATTTGTGGTGCATCTATGATCGGCTGCAACAGGTTTCGTGGTTCTAGCATTTGCATTGTTTCGTAATTGTTTCGCATGTTCACAATTCTTGAACAGTTTCAATTATACAAGTTTGCATTTCAATTGCAATTTCATTTCCCTTCAATTCATTTAGTTACCCCAACAAATAATTTCCATTTCATTATATCTAACTAGTTGTAAAGTGTTGGAAAGGTACCAATGTTAGAATCATGTCCACAATTATATTCCTCAGATAGCAGGAGGAATGTTTAGGTTAGAAGTTAGGAGAAAATTAAAATTAAGTTAGTTAGGCAATATTAGTTAAGTACTTTGAGGGATAGGTTTGGATTGAGGAGACTCATTATCTTTGTATTGTTTATAAATTGAGCCATGTCTCTTTCTGAAATTGAAATACTTTCAGGAAAGTTCTTTCTCCTGTTTAATATTCAGTTAGTAAAATCTTTGTTGGTTCATATAAATTTATGGTTTTCTTACTTATAAATTAGGTTTCTTATAGGTTTTTGTCAAGTTAGTTCTTATTTGATGCTTTTCATGATGTTTTTTTATGTCATGTGCAGAAAAAAATTATGCTGACACTCAGCCCTTGATCAGATTCGTTCTAGATGGTTATAATGTATGCATCTTTGCATACGAGCAGACTGGCTCAGGGAAAACACACACAATGGTATGAGACATGCATAGTGATTACTACTTCATGGTAAGAGAAGATAAATGGTGTTTTTATTTGTGCGCCTTAAACAATAAATAATGGTATAACCAAAATATTTTAGGTTCTTTACGAAAATAGGGTCTTGGCAACAAAACCAAGGGTTTAGCATTCAGAATAAAGATTTCCCAACTTTACCAGAATTCAAAGGTGTAGTGTGCCTTCTATTTTGAAGGTTGAAGAGTGTCTTCTTAGAGAAAGGTTGTTCAGTGAAATTTATACTATTATTTATTAGGAACGTGTACTCAATCTCTATGCATTTTTACTTCCAGTGTTACCTTTATTACACTTTATACTTTTATTATTCTTAGTATTGTTTCATTACTTTGATATTTATATGCACCATGCTTTCTGTTTCAAGATAAGCTTTGTATTTTTTTAAATGCTTTCTATTTCTACGAGAAACATGAGTATCAATCCTCTACCATTGTCACTAATGAGAGAAAAAAAGCATATCTAACAGTTATTTATGTAATAATCATTGCCATTGCCACAATAATGGTAAGAGAATCCACTTGCACATTTTTAATGCTACTGCCATATTTAAATTGCCTGCTGCATTCACAAAATGTTGTTTGCACTGAATCTAGTTCCACTCTTCAATTTCTAAAATAAAGTTTTCATTGTATTGTAATTTGGTTTGAATAGAATTAGAAAAAGTATGTTAAGTTATAGCTTTGCTTGGATTTAGCTTTGTGATTTTATTTTGATCATTTTTGGTGATTTTTTCTTCTGATTTTGGTGAATCAAACTAACTGTTGCATCTACAAAATTACAAGATGTGTCATGACTGCTTTAAGAGAGAAAACAGTCATTATAGTGACTCATCAAGTGGAGTTCCTCGTAGAAGTTGATCTGATCCTGGTAAAACATCTCATTTGGGTTCTTTTTTTCTTTAACATTAAATTAGTAAATAATAATATTATAATAAAAATTCTAGGTAATGGAGGATGGAAAAGTTACTTAATCAAGTAGTTATGAAGATCTCTAGTCAACCATGTTAGCAAGATTTGCTTTATTGCTTTGCGGATTGCATCATGGTTTTGGCTTGTTCTAGCTTTTGAAATTCTAAAAGTAACCGGTGACATTTTGACAGGAGTTTATGCATCATTTTCATTTTTTAATATTACATTTCCTTTTAAATTGTATTAAAGTATATATTTCCATCTGTTTATTCACAAGTATCATAGTAAAATGGAAAGTTCTTATTGTTGTTGTTCTTGCTACAGTGGCACCAATATACATTCATGTATCCTCACTTCCTAATATTTATTTGGTAGAATTTTATTGCCTTATTAAAATCTTTATATAGAAAATCACAATTCTAGATAAATACAACGTAGAATAATGTACAAGAAAAGGATGTAGATCATGCTAGATTATCAAGGATTTAAAAATACCTTGACCTATCTTTTTATGGTCTTTCTCAATAGTATTCTTGTCTTGTAAGAGATATAATTGAAAAGAGGCATGTCGTTCCTCTTTGTTTATCTTTTAGTACCTGTTTGGTTTATCATGTCATGTAGTCGTTGTTCATACTATATTAAGCGATAATGTGCCAACTAATAGGCAAATTCTCGACAAGGGTTGAAACCATAGTAGTATCGCGGGTTTTCTGAAACCCCAACCCATACCGGGGGTTTTCCAAAACCCCAACCAGTACTAGGGGTTTGAAACCCTAGCTAATACTAGAGGTTTTGTAAACCTCTGGTAAGTTGTGCAAATTCCAGGGGTTGCTAAAAACCTCTAGTAATTTGTTACCGACGCTACTTCTTCTGGGGGAAAGGCAAACCCCTGGTAAAACCCTTAGTGGTGGTTAAAACTCCTAGAAACGTCCAATATAACCTCCACTAAAAATAATTATTTTTGTAGTGATTCAATCTCATACCTTGGTAGGGTGTTTATACTCTACCCTAAATTGATTTGATCTCACAACATTATTATACTGAACATGTACCTGTTCTTTATGGCTAAGGTGTAGGATAAAATATATTTTCTTTAAAGACTAAGGGTAAAAGAATGGAACAATTAGGCTCAAAAAGGGTAACAATAGACCATTAATATATATCAGGGTTGGCTATTTGGTAAAGTAGCTTAAACATATTAAACAAATGCCTTTATCCTTTCTTACCAATTATGTGATTATATGAATAAGAATGAGTCAAAAATCAATTTCATGGCAATAACTACTTTCCTTCAACTCTTTAGTCTCAAGCTCACAACACTCGTATGTTTAAACACTCAAATATTTCCATACTAAAATTTCCAAAAATCTTTTCCTAATCTCACACTGATCAAGGACTGACTAAATATAAATATATCAAACTATCTCACAATCAATGTATTCTAACTCAATTGACCATTCAAACATTCAATTCATATATGTTGAGGAAATCATTAGAACAAGTTCATAAAGAATTTAATAATTAAGCATGTTCAGACCCGAACTAAAAAAAATGTGACAATATGGTCGTTAGGCAAGAGGATTCGCCTAGCGAGTGATGCTTAAAAATATATTTTAAAAAGAAAAATTTGTTAAAAATATTGGATTGCCTCCTAGCAAACACTTTTTTAACGTCTTTTAGCTTGACGCCTAATATTCATCATGCTATTTTCTTCCTCTCTTTTTTCTCTTTTTGGTGGTCACCTATTGATCAATACTATATCATCAGTGCAGTAAGGGCTTTTAGCCCCGATTGTTTTTGATATTCTGCCCCGGTTCCAAAATCGAGGCATATTAGAACGAGGCCAAAAGGGGATGACTTTTGGCCTCGAGTGTGAACCGAAGCCATAAAGCTACTCTTCTACCTCGGTTCTAATGTGAACCGAAGCCATTCTATAAAAAATCTAGAGCTTTTGCAGCAACAATGGTCGCCAGGGGACGCGATAGTTTTTTGTCGCAATGGTTGGCCAATCGCTAGGAGACATACAAGTCATCACTATGCACACATGTTGCAACAACCAAAGGTTCCAATGTAGCAACAATCACAACAAAATTTGTCAAATTTGTTGCTACCTCATTCACAACAGTCACGACCACTAGGTTCACAACAACAATTAATGGCTCAGATTCACACTCAGCCCATACAGTTGCAATGGTGTGTTTTGAACCCTAAATCTATGAACCCCAAAGCAACACAAACAAATAAAAAACACAAAAAAAAACAAAACGCGAAGGGAAATCCATTTTTCGAACTCACCGGTAGCGAGAGGCGACGATTTAATCGGCGACATTGGATGGCGCGACAGATGGCGGCTACAGCTGGTCGGTGACGAAGCTGGACAATGGAGGTGGCAGAGAGAGGAGAGGGGTTTTGCGCGCAGAGAGTTTTGAGAAGACGATGAATAGTGAAAGGGATTCATGATTTGGGAATTTAACAGGCTTTATGGCCTCGGTTCAATTAATAACCAAGGCCTAAAGTCCCTTAACTGCTTCGGTCCCTAAACACCCGAGCCCGAAAGTGCTAACGCTGGTGGCAATTTTGAAATTTTGCTTACTGGGGGTTGTCTTATCGGCTTCAGTTCTTTTGTAACCGAGGTCTAAAGTCCCTTTACTGCACCAGTTTTCAGAGACCCAAGGTAATATAGTTGGACAAAATTGCAAAAATGTCACCGCCTCCTTATAGGCTATGGTTCCGCTATAACCGAGGCCTATGAGGTGAAGTAAAATGTCAAATCTGCACTAGTGTATGCTTATTTGTGTCTTATCTTCATTTTTATCAATACCTTGCACTCACAAAAACATAAAAGATACTCGAATAAACATGTTATCCCAATTTTTATATGAACAAAAATTTGGGAATTGGAAATAAACCATAAAAATAACAAAGAAACAAGTGAAAATATAGAAACAAAGAAGAAAAATAATTGCAAAACATAACAACACCAATCAAACAATAATTCCAATATGCAAAATGATTAAACAAATTACTCAAGCAACCTCACTCAAATGTCTCTTGTTGAAAAATTACTCAGTACTCTCATTTATGATGAATACTACTTTCCCAATTTTTTAAGACACATAAATGTCTCTTGTAATGTCTATCTAAGGCTAACATACCTTACCAAATCTCTTGGACTAAGTATGCATCAAAACCTGCATTAAGAAATAGAATACGGGGCAAACACATGATCCCATTTCTGATAAATTGCAATATTTAGTTTAATTTGATTAGTTAGGCTATTGAAATCGCATGTCTAGAACCTTCCAACAACTAGATCATGTTCTAAGGCATACCTCAAGACAAGCATGAAGCATAAACCAAATCAATGAAAATCATAAACATCTATAGACCAACTATAAAACAATACAAAAAAACACAAACAACAAAGTCTAAAAGAGACATAAATGACCATATTGTCTTGTGTTGGAACACAAGTCCCTGGAAACGACACCAAAAAATTGTTATGGGATTGACAAATGCACTAAATCGAACAAGTAATAAAGTGAAAAGTTCAAGTATTGTTTCCCAAGAGACTTGTGTAACACTTGACAACTCCTTCAATTCATAACTCGATTAGACAACAAATTTCACAAAAACAAAAATAAAACTCTTTTTTGTATTTTTATTAAACATATGGTATGCAATAGTATATGATAAAGTGTTCATTGGAATTAAGTTTCATGATTCAATTCAAAGCAAAACACCAAACAATATACTTCTAATTTCTTCACTAGCATTCACACCTTTTGTAACTAGACGTAATGTTTTATGGAAAAGGCTAAACTTGAATAATAAAAATTCTATGTCTTGCAATTTTTATTATAAGTTCACATTAATGATCAAGATTATGATATTTATGAATGACTAAATGTTCCACATCTATGTATAGCATGTGAAATCTATTAGTTGTTCTATCCTAAGTAGGTTTATGAAACTATCTTTCAATCAACAGTTACTCTCACATATGGAATCAATTTAGAATATGAAGTTCAAACAAGAATAGAACATAAGAGTGATGGAAAAGATTTATACAATGGAATTCACAGAGTTAAGAATACATTACACACAACCCTCATGAATAAGGGAGTTAGCTACTCCTTAACATTTTGAATACTAGAATAATGATGAAGATGTTTGCCTCTAGCCTTCAGAATGCACCTCTACCTTGTCTCCTTGTAGGTCAACTGTCCTTCTCCCTAAAAAATATTTTTCCCTCTCTCCCCATGGGGGTTTTCCCCAAAATGGTTGTTTTCCTAGGAGGGTTGTTGATTTTTAGCTCTTTAGAGCCTTCTATTTAAAGACTTTCAAAATTGTACTGGACTTGAAATTTGTACTTGAATTTGTAATTGAAGTAACCAACTGTATTGATAATTAATTATATTAAGAATTGAATTATCCAATTTTGTTGATAATGTATCTTCTTAAATCTCAAAAATGTCTAGTTGAATAATAATTTTGAAAACATCCTTTAATCTTCAAAGATTTCCTTTTATATAATAATCCTGGAAATATTCTTCAAATCTTCAATTATTTTTTCCAATTTTATTAATTGAAACCTAAAATATCTACAAAGTTAATAATGAAATAAAAATAAATAAACAAAATAAAACATGATAATACCAATTATAAGTTATGAATCAAGTTTTCAAAGTGCTTATGGTGTGGTGATTTCAATTATGATAAAACATGGATAGGGACCAATGTCCTATTGAAGAGAGTCAAGAGTGATGAGATTAGAAATCTTTGATATTTAGTGTAAGATTAAATACTGTGTGGATCTTGCAAACTCTGATTTGATAATAAAACTAGATTTTCTAAGGTTGAAAAAGTAATACTCAAAGTAATATTAAGATTAATTTGAACCGATATAAATCTTAATGTCTTTTGCTTCTCTCTATATCATATTTTATTACATTTCTTATTCTTGTATCATTTGAATTTAGGAGAAAGTACATTTTGAGTTTTTAGATTTGATAGAAGTTTTTTAAACTGTCTTAGAGAAAAATCACTCCCGCTTAGTTTAAATAAACCAATAAACCCTACTTCTTTTTCTAAGAATATCTACGCATATTTTTCCGAGGTCCTTACAAAAGGAGTCCTTCAACTAGGAAATATAGAAATTAGGATATCGATTGTTATTTCGAAAGTTAATTTATTCACCATTGCTGATAATCCATTAAATACTTTCAACAATAATATTTACCATTCTAGAATCTACATGTCACCAACTAAGTCCAAAGCATATAACTAAAAAAAAATACCAATAACATAACAGTCAAGCCACCAGCATGCCAAAGCATTATTAAGCCTTATCACCATTGGGTAGCTCTATAAATGAAATATCCCATGTTGGCTTATTCAAACTACTAAACTGAACAAAGAAGAGATAAGCCTTAAACTTTTAAGAAACTTAAGTACAGCAAATCGAAACATATATTTTATTTCAACTTTTTTCACATGTTTAAAACTTCTACGATATTAAGCCCTAGGATTTTTTTTAATTATTTCTGTCCATTCATCTTAACACCATCGGGTAGCTCGACAAATTGATTATCCCATGTTGGCTTATTCACACAACTGAACTGAATAAATAAGAGACAACGTTATTTCATCTTAAGAAACTTATTGTACAGAAAATCGAAACATATATTTTATTTCATCTTTTTCACATGTTTAAAAGTTTTACGATATTTTATTCATTCCCATCACAAAAGAGTTGAACTTATCATCAGGACGTAGCTCTATAAATGGATTCTCCTAGCTTCGCTTATTCACACAACTGAATTGAACAAAGAAGAGAAAAACCTTAATCTGTTTCATAGCCAGTCAAAGAAATGGCGAGTGCAACGCTTTTTGCTCTCTTCCTTTTTTCTGCCCTAACCTTCTACCCTCCTTCAACCACTGCTCAACCTGTCACGGACGGGAATGGTAACATCGTTAAAAATGGTGGCATATTCTATATATTGCCGGCACGTATAGGAGCCCCCGGCGGGGGAATTCGAGCACTCAAAACGGATAACGAATCTATCCCTCTGTCTGTTGTGCAATCTCCCTTCAAGGGCGATATAGGGCTTCCAATTATTATTTCATCCCCAATCCGTACAGAATTTCTCCCTGAAGGTCAGGTGACCCTTAGCTTCGAACATACTAATCGTGAGTGGACCGTTGTTGAGGGTCTGCCTGAAGGAACCCTTGTTAAAGTTCAAGGCTACCCACATACAGTCCCAGGTACCTTCGTTATTAAAAAGGCTGAAGCTGAAACCAACAGGTATAAGCTTTCGTTCTGCAAAGGCGTCTTCTGCGGTAATGTGGCAGTTGTTAGGAATGAGAACTGGGTTTTGGCTGTCACTCAGGACGAGCCATACGTGTTTCATCTTGAGCAAGTTCTACCAACATCTGCTAAGCATGAGCAATCGCGCACTTTCTCCTTGTATTAAACTATATGCTTTGGGTGTAATAAACTAATGCATGGCTAAATAAAATAACCACTATCTGGTTTTTCACACGTTCACATGTGTAGGACCACCATAGACAACTTTATCCTTTCACTCTAAAGCCTTTGGTTTGCATTACCTCTTTCTTTCCATCAAGACAAAAACAGTGTCTAAAATGAGAAAGCATACGTTTTACAAACTTTTCTTCATATACATTAATAATTTAAAAAATAAATCATCACACAATTATTAAATGTATTAATACAACTACTATTTTAATAAAATATATGTATTGTGTATAACTATATTTATTATTAAAATGTTAATTAATTAAGTTGTAGGGTAAAGTAAATAGTAGTGTCAATCCATCACTACTCTTAAAACTCTCGTATAATAAAATATTGATAAAATTTACAAATTACCTTACTTAATGTATAGCTATTACATTATTATATTAAAATTATAAAGTAATTTTATTATTCGCTTAAAGTAAATTATAAAGTAATTTTTAAAATAAAATTTGTCGAAATATTATTATTCACTTAAAGTATTCAATAACATAAAGAAAAAATTATAAAGTAACTTATGAAACATTAATTACCAATTTTTAATTTTACTGTATAATTTCAAAATTCTTCTGTTGTTAGATTTAATAGTTAACGACCATGAAATTTGAGTGCAGTTAACTAGGAGGCCTTGGAGGGTATTTGGAAGGATCTGGAGACCGCGAAAGAGGAGAAGATGGGTTGCATAAAAAATAAAGAAGTTGAAGAAATCGATGTCTTCAGTCGGAAAAGAAGGGAAAAGACAAGGTTGAAGAGTTGAATACATTGCTGGCCTACGAGAAAAGCACTGAGAAAAGCACTAAGGAAAATATATTAAGGCAGAAGCTTGTAATGAACTTGGCCGCCTATGGGGCCAATAGTAATGAAAATTACTTTCTTCAGGTAATTACCTCTTTATTACTTGTATAACTTTCAATCTCTTCTTAATGAATGCATAAGCCTACATGGATGGGTCCGAGTACAATCTATGTTGTTGTTGTGAAGTTATCGCTTTGGATAACTTATAAGCTTCCTATTAGTGAGTTTGAGCAGGATGACTAGGTAGGCGGTAAGGAACTGTTTTGAGTGACTCAACCAAGACCGCCTAGGTATGTAACGAGGAACTGCTTTGAAAATGTTCAACCAGGACCGGTAGATGGAAAGGAACTGCCTTCAACGGTTAACCAAGATCGTTTAGGTAGCCAACAACGAATTGCCTTAAAAGAAACAACCAAGACTGTCTAGGTAGGTAGCAGGGGATTTGTTCAGTAAATACAAGATAGTTATTCACATCGGAGAAATCTCTCATTTTATTTTATTGATCAAGTACCTCGTTAAAACTATCTTGACCAAAACTCTTTTTAGCAAAAAAAGAAAAGACCGACTAAAGCGTTCAATTGTTTACGAGCATCTAGCTGAAATAAAATTTTTAAATGAGTTACATTTCAATTATTGGGTATGGTGCCCTGATAAATACTTCACTAGGTAAACTCCCTTGTTGACATCTATAACTACACAGAAAGGTCCTTATCAATCGGCAGAGAACTTACCACCACTTTTCCTAGCATCGTTAGTCATGCGCTGGACTAAGTCGCAATTTGAAGTCGTTAAAATAAACATATTACACCTACCAAATAACTAAATTTAACCAGAATAAATAAATAATACACAAAAATAAATTATATTAACAAAATAAAAAAACCATATAAGTCACTAAAAACAAATTACAATAAATTTTCAAAAACAATGAATAAGTCTTTAAAAACAATAAAGACAAAATCAAAAATCAAAAAATAAAATCAGAAACAAATAATTTTTTTTTAAATTAAATATTATTAAAAAGAACAAATTAAAAACACTAAAATATAACAAAACCATAATAAAAAAAATTTAAAAATTTAAAAATATGACCAAATATAATGAACAAAAACCACAAATCTTTAAATAAAATTAAATAAAAATAATTGAAAAAACATCAAAATAAAAATTTTTAAAATGTAAAAAAAAAATATATGTTCCTGCAGAGAACAAACAAGAGGTTAGGCATAAGCGTCACCTTACCATGTAGTCCGCTATCTCTTCAGTTGGCCTCTTCCCGGTCGATACATGTCAACTTGAACCCAGGAGGGGTTACCTGCAGAAGAATCTCCGAAGCTCAAGTAAGTCAAAGCTCT
>Ga0214545_1009210_pt1 | contig 15169 bp, 11 predicted proteins | sample CNSS4metaG_FD_160064 | JGI IMG/M metagenome (GOLD analysis project Ga0214545, IMG submission 160064) | Root nodule microbial communities from cowpea collected in UCLA plant growth center, Los Angeles, California, USA - CNSS4 | ecosystem: Host-associated > Plants > Roots > Nodule | place: USA... | reverse complement strand
TATATATATATATATATATATACACACACACAATATTATATGCATCTTATATCTACACCGTTTAGTACATCTTATATTTCCTACACTAGAAGAGAAAGAAGTGTTATTTATTTAGAGTTTCTCCCTCATATACTGGTTTTCAAACAGGTGGAGGGAAAAGGGTATTGATAGGGTTCACTTAGACTGTTGAGGGTAAATAGAAGGTAACTCTGATTTGTCCTTCGATGATAATCGGCACGTTAGGAGCAGAGAGAAAAGTAATAGTAGAGTTTCCCGTTTCCTGAAATGTTACATAATTATTCACTGCATTGATTTGCCATACATTCCCCGGAAAAACAACCATAATGTCGGCGAAGAAGGGATCAGGCATGTTGGGAGCAACCATCTATGATAATGTTATAAAATTTTGTTTTTCACACATAATCATAAAATAGGGAAGTGAGACAAATATCACATAAAAATATACAACATATCATAATAAGATAAAATGAAATGAAAATTCTCCCTAAATCCATAAAACTGGATTTTATTATACTTTATAAAGACATTGATTAATTTTGTAGTGACTAGTCAGGATAAATGAGCTCATGGCCAACAAAGTAACTCAAGAACATCTCATCTTGAGTAATACTAACTCCTTTAAATCCCCAAGGTCATACCTCCAACTATAATAATCAAATCTTTATTTATCATAAATTTCATTTCAATATTAAACCAAATAATTATATAAATAAATAAACAAATAGGATCAATGAATAATAAATATAAATAAATAAAAAGGACCAGTACTGGAGATAAATATAAATAAGTAAATGAGAGTAAATATAAATTGAATAAATAGGACCAGTGCACAACTGGAGATGAATATAAATAAATAAACAAATAGGAACGAGAACTAAATATAAATTAGAATGAGGTTAGGGACACCTCACTTAAGATAAATATAAAGATAAAAATAATTATAAACAAATAAAAAAAATTAATTAAAGTAAAAAGGTAAAATGATAGATGTCTCATCCTCTTACCTTAGTTATTGTGGAAGTTATACCAAGGTTGTACTGAGAATTTGACGATATTTTTTTTTTCTTTATTGCAGTTACACCACCTATTTCTGAATGAACTTGATTTACCTCACCAAACTCTCTCTGTCTATTTTTTTTTTTCTTCCTTTGTCACGTTATACCAATTTCACAATTTCACTCATTCACCTCCCACCCCTATTTGTATGTATTAATGTAATCATTACATGTAGTTTAATTTTAAGTATATTTTGTAAACACTATTCACTTTGGTTGGCTTTTACCATTTGCTTACTGATATTTTTTTCTTTTACATTAATGCTCATCAGAATAGATAAGAATTGCACTTACCATCTGCAACCTTATCATTCTTTTTTTTTTTTATAAACTAATAATTATGTTAAAAATAAATTTATAGTATATATATAATGTTATAGTTTACGCTACTGAATTCTTTTATAAGAGTGAAAACTTTGAATATGTTAGCTTTAAAGTACTTTTATAATTAAAACAATGCCTATTATAACCAAACGTGTAATATATATATATATTAACATTCTAAAATATTTAATATATTTCTTATAAAATCATCAATTATTTGAATATTTTGAATATTTATAATCTTTACATTCATATTTATAATTTATTATAAAAATATATATATATATATATATATATATATATATATATTATATATATATAGATATATTAATCATAGATACATACTAAAATAAATTCATACATTATTTATTGATATATAGATGTTCCATAAACAAGTAGTGAAAGATAAACAAATTTAGCATTTACAAACATAATTTTTTTAAGTTTAAAGACTAGTGTCTTACTAAGCCAACAGATTGCTTGTCTAGCGAATTAAATACACGTAGCAACTAAATCACTAGGAATTTTCGGAAAAACATTTCACTAAATGAGATTTTACTCACTCATTTGGGTGATGAATAACGATGAATAATCGTGTTCATTTGGATGTGAGAGGAGTTTGAGAGTGATGAATTGCAGAATTTTTTCGAAATCTCATCCCATTATATGTGGGGTGATTTGCGGGTAACCGGCGAGCATTTACCAAATTACCCTCTTATGATTTATGTTTCATGAACGTGCGACCACAGTTAAAGTAACATATGTTTGCTTTTGGAGGAGTTCATAGGGAGTGAAATGATTATAGAGAGAGATGGAACTGGTTCCATATTCGATTTGCTCATGGTGGAAACGATTCCCTCCACCATGGATCCGGTTCCACCACACTTTGGAGTGATGCTTTTGGTTTAGATCTAATTATACTATGACTATAATAAAAAATTATTATTTCTAAAATTATTATTAGAAAGAAAATTAAATATAATGTAAATATATTATTTTCCACCCCTAAACATTAAATATGTAAATATTTATTTTATTTTCATACCAAATATGTTCTTTAATTTTTCTAAATTTCATTCACTTAGTAAAACTAATTCTAACTCATCTAAATATCATTTTGTATACTAATTCTAACTCATCTAAATATTATTTTGTATTATTTTTAAAATCAAAGAAACTTGATAATCTTACTTTTATATCTATTAAAAAAATTAATGTATGTTATTAGTTAATTTACTTCCAAAATCACAATATCTTTAAATTCTTTAAAAAATTCCTTAAAAGAAACAACATTGATTTCATCCTCAAATTCATCATATCAATTTATCTCCCCAAAATCAATCCTTAAAAAAGAAGGAATCCTAAGTGTAGAAATTGATATTGTTAGAGGATTCAAACAATCTTAAGTTTTAAAGAAAATACCTCAACAAAATACATTTGTACGATTTCCTAACCTTGTTTCGTATTAAATTAAATGGTCGCATCTCATGATATCGAGAAAAATGAAGCAAAGAAGAGACCAACGATATATGAATTAGTTATTACATGTGAATTGCCACACATGGAGCATGATATTCAAAAGTAATCACTCCTAACTACAATTATTAAAGAAAAGATGAATCACTGATAACGTGATAGATGTTTCTATCGCTAAAAAAGATGACATCATCTACTTCACCTGACATCATCTCAGGTGTTGGTCACAAGAAACCTTAATTAAGGTGCACCCGTGTTTCATTAAAGAATCTAATTTTGGATAATTCCATTTATTTTTTCACACATACATCATACATCGTATTAATGTTTTGATATATCTCTTATCAGTTTTCTAAGTTGAGGATATAAGCCTTGTGGAATATTAAAATCTGTGGAGATCTAAAATCTATTAGTAGTACAAGGTTGCAAACGTATCTAGCACTAGCAAACAAGATCCTGCGCTGCTACTCCTTAAATATTAAGCATTTAGTTACAAGACCCACAGGTCAGAAACGCAAACATTTGTAATTCTATAACGGTTCATAGCTGATAACTCAAACGCAGAAAACGCAAAGATTTCCAGAAAGATCAAAATCAAACCCCACACGATCTGAGACTCTTTAATACCATGCATTTACTCTCACCATAAACACGTCAGACATGGCAAACACTTCCAAGAACAAAAATCCAAAAGTGGACCATACCACATAAAAACCAAACTACCGTTACATCAACTAGCCCTAGTTAACACACAAAAACAAAAACAAAAACATACAATGTGATAATCGTAGTTCAAGCCATACAAGGCCATTATGGAACATAACTGAAATGCTTAAGAAACATAACATGACATGACGTGATTTCGATGTCAACGGTCGTCAAAAGATGAACTAACTAGTATCCCCACATACAATCAAGCTCCGACACACCCAGTGGAACGTTGTGGGCCGCATCAACCAGCCTTTGCTCCTCCGGCATCGGCCAGAGGAGATCACCGGAGGTACCGCCGGAGAAGGGCTGTGCTGCCGGAGGAAAAAAGAACGGTAACTGGAGGTTGTCTTGCAGTGACCTCAAACTTGGGAAGGCGGAGACACCGACGTTTCTCTGAAACCTAGCGAAGGGATCCGCTCCCAGAGGCTGAGATGGTGGAAGGTCGAAGCTTGCATTGGTGAAGTTGTTGGGGGAGACAACAGCAGCGGTGGCTGCAGCAATTGTGGAGAAACAGGACACGTGCTCCTTTTTGGTGGTGCTGTCGTAGGAACAGTTGTTACGGTCGGCGAAGCTTACTGGGGTTGTCGTGGTGTAGGGAGAAGAGTCCAGAAGAGGCGGAAGGTAAACCGAAGAGGTTGAACTTGGTTCTGGGCAGAGAGTGGTGTTGGTGGTGTTCATTCTCGTTTTCTTGGAGCCACTTGAAGCAGACATAGCTGAGCCTCCGTTGGTTGTGTTGCTTTTTTGGAACACGCGAGATATGACCCACTCGTCCTTCATTAAATCACAAGGGTTCGTGTTAGTGCAACACCAACAATATTCATTAATGCATGTGACATAACACCAAATAAATCATAACTCTTCTTAAATTGATGTTAGGAACATAGCCGAGTGTTAAAAGCTGTTGCTGTGCAAATCTGTTATACTATTCTGCAAAAATGGAATACGAATCACGGGAAAAAACCACGTTTTAAATTATTTGGCTGGGATTGTGGTGCTCATGCAACCATGTGTTGACAGAAGGAAAATAGACAAACATTTTGATGAACCTTAGGGTAATAACTCTAGGTCAAAAGGGAGAAGCAACATTTGTTGAGAGGAGATTGAGCGAGAAGAGGGAAGGTAAGAGAAACAAAATCTTAATCGAGAACCAAAACATGGAAAGAATTGAAAGGGAAAACTCATTACAACATTGGTAAATGGAACCTACTTATGGAAGGCTAAAGGAAACCCAGATTCCACCTAACTAAAGTTACTTCACTGCAAATTTTGGATGGTTAAAATGCGGCTCATCATAGGTTAAAAGGTACACATTCTTCAATGCTTTGAGAGTAATGACACAAAAATAGGAGCTTTTAGAGAGATAAATCATTTAAATAAAACTATACTGACCTTGGAGTTGCGAGAAAGGTAGTGGTAAGCAAATTTGCCTTCAAGACGATACTCATGCATGACCCAGTTGCTTTTCTCTCCCTTGGGTGCTCTACCACGGTAGAAAACCAAGGTTTTCTTCATCCCCACCAAAGAACAAGTCTTGGAGCTGTAAATCTCTCTATCTTTCCCGGTGGCTTTCCAGTAACCAGCTTCAGTAGCCCTATTAGTTCGTAAACCAGTAGGGTACTTCCTGTCACGTAAGCTGAAGAAGTACCACTCTTTCTCACCCATTTTAGCTTTCTCTGCCAGCAACAAACAACAACAAAGTTAGAAGGAAAAAAAAAACTCTTTGTGGTACCACTATGGAAAGTACCAAGTAAGTAACAAGTAACAACTGAAAACCAAAGAGAAAGAAAAAGAAGACGGTGTTGTTGGGTGTCTACCTGGGAGCTCCCATGGTTCACTTTTGTTAAGGTCTACTTCAGCGATGGCTCTACCAGTGAAGTTGCTGTCTAGAACCTTTTTGAGAAGGTAGTACGTTATGAGCTCCTCGTCAGTGGGGTGGAACCTGAAGCCTGGTGGCAGATGAGCCTCAGTGTGGTCCAAATGGTGGTAGGAGGAGTCCATCAGAGAGAAGAGGAAGAAGGAGGGAACTTGCAAAAGAGAGGTGAAAAGTGTGAGAGAAATTAATGAAACCAGAAGAAGAGAATCTTGGATGCTAACACTTTATGGCTTTGATTATATATAGGAGAAGAGAGTGATGGCATGGGGAAGGGGAACAACAGAAGCAAAATAGTGAAAGAGGGATTTATAACTTTTTATTTTTTTTTTTCACTTTTGGGTTTTTGGTTTGGGATTGGAGATGAGAGAGTGGATTATAAGGGGTGGTCTCATGGGGATTTGATGAATCGGGTGGCAGAGAGAAAAAGGTGAAATAATAAGGTATGATATGGCTGGAAAAATCTGTGTTTTCTCTGCACTATCCTCTTCTGATAGCTCTCTCTACTCTCTGACAGGGTTCTCATCATGATCCACATAGCTAGAGAGAGAAAGAGAAAGAGGAAGGGAGAGAGAGAAAGAGAGGGTGATGTACGAGGGAGTGGTGGCGATTGAGTATGCGTGCGTGCGTGAGGAAATGTGCAGGTATTCCTTTGTCAGTGAAGAAATTGTAAGAAAGGGAACAGAAAGTGGTTTCATGAGAGATATTGCAACTAGCAAGGGAAAAAAAAAAGAAAAAGGAAAAAAGGGAAAACATTGAAACAGAAAAAAGAATAGAGATAGTGTGATAAGGGAAAGAAGAAAAAAGAAAAAGGAAAAAAAGGTTTTTAAACAGAAAAAAGAATAGGAAAATAGAATGCGAGATTTTTCACCATGTATATGTATCGATAAAGCTGTTTCATATCTTGTCTGTCAGCGCAGGACAAAAATTGTATAATCAGAAACACCAACCATGTTTATTACACGCCAACTTCCCCACTTTTTATTTATGTATTACTTGGTACTCTTTTGCTTCACCACTCTCATTCTCAACAACTCTATTAAAATTTATTCTGCCTTCTATGGTTGTTATGACAGATTATTATTTTTGTTCAAGCCTAATTTACTGTGTTCTCCTTCTCGCCCTTTAAACAAGACACGGCTAAAACACAAGAATACAACAAAATCTCCAAGGTGCAGACGGCGTTATTGCATTTGGTTTCTAACAACTCACAGGAGAATTCCTTTATTTTAGTTATGCTTTCACGAAATCCTCTCTCTGATAATAAACATTGCAATGTACTACTTCTGGTCCCAAGATATTATTTATTTTTCATGTCATAAATATAACATAAATTAATTACGCCTAACAAAAACGGTTTATGTGGAAAGTAACACTTGCTGATGATGACATACAATACAACACAACCAGTGACATACAAGACAAATACATAAATCTGCTCTCTTTTCCTTCTAGCCGTAGGGGTGTCATGGGATTTTCCTACCTCCTTTTCCCATCATATTATATATAACCTTTATTGGTATTTGTTAAAATCATTTTTAGTTATTTTCTTTGTTATCAGCTTTTTCTGATTAAACTTTTTTTTTTTTCAAATTCAAAAATCTCACTGTAAAAATCTAGAAGCATGTGGGTTGGAGATTCATATTCGAAAAGAGAAAGGCTCAGTAACTCTGAATTACCATGATAGTTAGCAGGATATTTGCATGACATATCAATGGCTGATTGATACATTTAACTGTTGTATCATAATCATAGCTGGTAGCGGTGGTGGGAGAGAAAATGGAAACGAAAATGCAATTTTGAAGAAGCATCAATTTTACATGACATATCAAAAATAGAAAAGAGAAAAAGAAAGAAAATGGTGGTGGTGAGAGCAGAGAGAAAGTGTGGTTGTACAAGTGTGAATACAACCAAAACTAGAGAATTATTACTGTTATATATACAATCTAATCACAAGAGGGTATCAATATCATGACATGTCAAAGGCAACAGCTTTTAATACCATAAAATAACACATTTGGTGAACAGATGACCATTCACAGAACAAAACAAATGTTACTGAAAGTGAGTATTGTGCAACTGAGAGAGGAAAAAGTGAAGAAGCAGAAAGCAAGGGCATAAACAACAGGTGAAGATTGATTCATTGATTTTACACCCACACACACAGGGCCCTATCACCCAAGACATTGGATATAATGTCTCACTTTTTGAGACGCCTTTTTTCCTTCCTCAACAAACATTAGCCCAGGAAACAAAACAAAAATACGACAGACATGCTTCTTTCTTATGTTATTATCGTGTTCCATGTTTCCACATTTTCTAACCTCTTCTTCTGCTAATGCTAATATGCTAATCATAACCATGGGGTTAATTAATTAATTAGTAGATTTTGAAGTGAGTTATTGAAAACATGAGAATGACCCCACCCAGCCATCAAATCCATCCATCCATCACTATCAAGCAAGAAGGGGAAGGTGTGTGTGAGAGATTGATGCCATGGGAGTTTGACACATCATGCTCGGATTTTGAGAGCACAGCCCCAACCTCACAGGCTTTACATCAAATCAAATCATCTCTTCAATCTGCATGCTGAGGTCTTTCTCTCTTTCTCTCTCTTTTTTTTCATTTCCATCATTGGCCCATTTCTGCACTACCCAATTTCCCAATGTTACAACCAAACCATTATTAAAAAAACAAACAAACCACCATTACAAAATCAAAAAACCACCTTATCTTCTTTTCTTCTAAAAATCAAACAACTTTCTAATAGTAGTTCCCGAAAAGGCATGAAATTCCCCCACAATTTACTCTCACCACTCACCTACCTCCCGAGATGCAACCTTTATGGCTTGCAACATACGGTTCCTCATGTTAAGTCCCTCTCTGTTACCTTCGAAATCAGAACCGGATCCGGGTCCACACCACCCATCCCACAAACCCAAAAACTATTTTTTTACATATGCCTCTGTTTATTTAAAGCTCTAAACTTTCCAACAAGTTAACGAACATGGGTGGTGGAAAAATATAAACTTTCCAGATAAAAAATAAAAATTGACAGTGAAAGGTGGCAAGACAACACAGAAATCCATTGCAGATGGAGACACACTCCTCGTTTGTGATTGATATTGATTTTGATGGACACGGACATGGACTGAACCGGCCGGTCCAAGTCCAACGCAGTGAAACCGGGTTGTGTCTGCTTCAGATATAGACAAACGGTGGCGGTTGACTTTTTTGAGGTTAAAATGTAAAAGTTGAGGTGAAAAAGGGTGTCTCGTAATTTTCCCTCAAGTGCTACTGTTCATGTTGCTGTATTCTTCTTATTTTATTTCTCAAAAAGAAAGGAACACAAAAACAAAAAGATAAAAAGGGTGAAAAAAGACAACACGGCGCGTGAACCGAGAGAGATCGCAGATCGCGCGTGACGACAAAGCTTAGGTCATCCCCGCCGCCCTCCGGCTATGGCGTCAGAAGGGTGCGTGGGGTCATAATTTATTTTATTTCTTTCTTTCTTAACAGATTTTATTTATTTAGTTTTTTTAGTTAATCGAATTCATTGATGCTAAAGTTTCTAGAAAAAGGAAGCCCGGGAGAATTAGAGATCTAGCTTTTAGTAGAAAAAGAATACACATTAGAACTGATTTATCTCAAAATATTTTCAATCATAACTTTTTACTTCACTACCAATCTCACATGTTGTTATAAATTATTATATATATAAAGAAAAATCAAATTTACACATTCTAGACCGTCATGATAGTTTTTTATATTATTAATCAACTCAAGCTTTTCTTCTTCTTCTTTTTTTGTTTTTTAATATAGATATTATAGAAATCATTCCGTAATGAATTTAGTAGTTGTTGGAATTGTTAGATTGATAATGGTTTGGGGTCATTTTGCGCCGTTTGATTAATTGATTGGGTGGCTGCAACTTAGCTACCGTGTACGGCGTAGCAGTACCAACTTGTCGTTTGTTGGTTCTTCACCACTCACTCTCTTTCTACAACAAACACAACACTGTTTCAAGGTCCAAATTTGAGGGTGTTTCGAACAAAAATAGATTATCTTTTTCTCTCAAATCAAAAAAAATAAAATATTATATTATATTATATTTGAAAGATAAGAAAAAATATTTGAAAAGGTTATTTAAAGGCTTAGAACCTAAAACACCGCAAGTATTAATTATTTGAAAAAGTACTGTCCCTTCCCAACATGCACTGTGCAAAATGAAACTGTACTTTACAAAAATACAAATCTAAAACATATAAAGTAATAAAGTATGTATCTATATTATGTTTTAATTAATAACATATGTATATAAAGTATTATACAATGACTCCTTCTACAAGTACTGTACAAAGTAAATTGTACTTTAAATATGAAGTTTCAGCGTAATACATAATGCGAGACATGAAAAGGTTAACTGATGACAAAAAAGTTTCAACATAATACTTACAAAGTTTGATGACGTTTTTGTCCTTGTATCTTTCTGTTTTCTTTTTCTTCACTTTAATACCTCACTTTTCATTTAACTATTTTTTAAATATGCAGAGTTTCATCACTTACTTTGTGTTAGGTACACGGTGAAATAATTAGGTGAAACATAGATTAAAATATTAATCTTTTAACTTTAAAAAATAAGGTGAAAACAAAAATCAAGTTCATGGTTCGGTTGCTGTAAAAGAATGTCATTTTATCATCCACACTTGTAATCGGTTATAATTTATTATTTGACTTGTATTTAATTCTGTAGTTGTTTCCACATTATGAAGAACATAAATAGTCTTATCATGTCTCAACCAATTTTGACTCTATTTATTGAACTCACAATGTGTCAAGATAATTAATTATGAACACAAATCTACCAAAACCAAGTGTTGTCATGCAATCATCAAAGTCAATATCAAATCCATCGTAGGTGTGCAACTCAATTTCAAATAAGTTTAGTAAATAAAAAAGTCCACTATATCAAAAAATAAAATAAGATATAGTTGTAATAGATAATAGGATAAAATGACAAAGTACCATGATCAAATCAATAAAAATAATAAACAATAACATAACGTATAAATATTTCATTATTTAAGTTAAAAAACTTTATACATAGAAAAAATTAACTATTCAATTTTCATCTCATAAAAATCATTACATTTGTAAAACATTTTTATCTTGTCTTCTCAACAAAATTTGGAAAGATCTATTCATCTTTTCTCATATCAAAATCGATCCTAGATATCATAGTGAAGAATACAACATTTTTGACAAAGTTTGCAAGTCTAAGGTTTTGTGTGTTTCATCAATTTAAATTGTTTATTAGAGTTTTTTACATATAAATTTAATTTTGTGAGAATAAAAAGTTGAGAGCTTAATATTGAGTGAATATATCTTAATAGATAAGGAAAACAAGTTATGATTTTATAATACCTTAGATTAGATGATTTGGATTTGAATGTGAAAATGTCACAAATATTCTATTTTTTATACAGAATTTGTGTTTCTTTGCTTATATTTTAATTGTTTGAATTTATACATAAATGTTGTATGAAATGATGAATGTTTAGAGATATGGTGAAAATATTTATGTTGTAAGATGATTAAATGGTTTTTGTAAAAAACTTTTCTTAGCTACGTATGGTATACTTGAGATATAAAAAGGTTGAAAGTAACTAAGATAAACTCTGAATAGTTTGAGTTGATAGATTTTCATGAGATATGTTGTGTGTACACATATATGTATACACATATACATATAACTTAGAATATAATCAAATTGGTTCAAGTTATTATTTAAAAAAAAACATGATTATGTTAGGCATGATAAAGGAAGAAAGATTTGAATTTGAACCAATTACATTACTTGTTATATTTTTTAAAATATTTAAATCACGTAGATTCATTAAGAAAATTTCATGCAATTGAATCGAGAAGTTTTAGCTGCTTAAAGAATCAAATTCGTTCGGTGAGTTGTTTCATTAAAACTCACAATGTTTTTATCACTAGAGGAAATTTAATTAATTGAAAATCTGAGAAGAAAATCTGAGAATTTTGGTCACTAACTGAATTACTTATCATTAAACAATGTCTTTTTTTATAAAAACTCTTACTAATGTAGTCTTTAAACGAATACTTTAGTTGTCGGATGAGAATATGTTTTCCTAGGTAGTTAAAATTCGATGGGCAAGTTGACATCTTTGGTTGAGCAAGTACAATGGTGGATGAGTGAATTGCAACATGTACTTAATTCGTCGGATGAGCAAAGTGTTTTTGACGTTTTTTATGAAACATGTTTTAAATTTTTTGTAAATGATAAATTATTTTCCCTTTAGTTTATTGTCATAACATATTTGTACATTAGTATATGTGATAAATGACGAATTTATAAATCTATTAGTATTTGAATTGATTTGAAACGTATACGAAGAATCTATGATGTTATGGTTATGATATGACATGTAGTCTCTTGTGAAAAATATTATTTTTAGGAAGAAAATACTATGTTAAGATGATCTAGGTTATGTAATTATGCATAAGATATTCTAAATCTATTAATATTGGACTCACATAGAGAAACATATCAAACGGTGAAAATTGATGGATGTTCTTACAACTTAGTCTGTTTGTGAAAAAGAATTGTATCTGGTAGGTCATACAGATTTGTATTTTCCTAATCGTTCACGTTCCAACCTGAATCTGAAGATGGATAAATTGCTCATGGACCAACCCAAATACATGTGATACTTATTTTGGACTTATATGAGAGTTTTTGAAGTTACAACAAAATTATTAAGCCTCGAGGCTCTTAAGAGGTTTTTATTCTATTAACATATTCTTATGATTTAACATATATTGTATCTTATAATTTTTATATTTTGTTATAGTTATTATATTTTTTAGCATAGCGATATATGATATAAAACCTTGGAAGGTATAAATAAGAAGTCAAGTCCAAGGTTTAAGGACAAGGATTTTCTCACTTAACGTATCGTTCACTTTGAATCAGATTATTCATTTTTTTTATTCTTCAGTTTAGAGCTCCAAACTCTAGGCCAGAATAATTGTCGTACATCATGGGGCAGGTAAAATTTTATCATGCCTCCACAATAGTCACAAGAAACCTCTGACATGTGTAAAAGTCATGAGAAGATTGTGGGTTTCTCCTCGATCTCCCATTACAACTCGACATATAATCATCATGATCGAACCTTGGCTTGTTTGGTGCCACCACTCAATTTCATTCGGCTTAATAAAAAACTTTTTTAGAAAAAAATAATGAAAAAATAGAAAAAATAAAATAAATAAAATAAATATTTTTTCTTTGATTAGGTTCAATCTTTTTTCGACATTTTTTATCTTTCATTTATGTTTTTCTTTCACCTTGATTTTATTTTATTTTTCAGCCCAATATATTTTATTCACCCACACCACCCTTTCCTACAACTAACAATCCAATGTTTTATATTCTCACTCCCACTCTTTGCTTTCCTACCACCTATGTTGCTCATCATGTATAAATTTTTTTAACCGCATCAGAGTTGACTGGCAATGGTAACTCCTCCCCATCCATCCTTATGAGAATTAGTGCCCCACCAGAGAATGCTTTCTTCACCACATACAGGCCTTCAAAATTTGGAGTCCATTTGCCTCTATGGTCCCTTTGTATAGGTAAGATTTTTTCAAAACCAGATCGCCTTCATGGAACTCTCTGAGATGCATCTTTTTGCCAAACGTTTTTTCATTCTTCTTTGGTATAATTGTCTGTGACACACCGTAGTTAACCTTATTTCCACAATGAGGTTAAGTTGGTCAAGTCTAGCTTGAACCCATTCTGCTTCTTCTAATTGAGTTTCCATTAATACTCGCAAGGATGAGATTTCCACCTCAAAGAGGAGTACTACTTGCTTCCATTCCATATACTAGATAGAAAGGTGTTGCCCCAGTTGAAGTACATATTGACGTATGATATCCATGCAATGCAACAGGAAGCATCTCATGTCAATCCTTGTACATGACCACCATCTTTTGTATAATCTTCTTTATATTTTTATTAGCAACACCAACTGCCCCATTCATCTTCTGACAAAACGGAGAAGGTTCTCAGTCATCCTCATTATCATCTTCCATATTATCAATAGAGTGCTCAAAATCAGGAATATCGACATTAAAATATTCATCATCATATTTGCATTATTTGAGTTTATAAAACGAATAAATAAAACGAAAACGATCGAAAATGCAAATTATAAATGTTTTGTATTGTCACACTAAGCATAAAAGAAAAAAAAACATCACGTAAACTCCCTTCGGGTAAAGCAATAGGATAAACTAAAAAAACATTTTCTCCAAATTAAACATCACGGGTAATTCATTATCTCTCAATTATTCAACTATATGTCTGGAGGACAGGACCGCGCAAAGTCTAAGGTTTCCAATCCATTTCCATCCTCGATGGTGATATCTGACAAGCGTTAATCCATCTAACACTGCGGAAGCTCTCTTTGATGTCACTGATGCAAATCTTCCCTTTCTTTCGTTCTCGTCCTTCTATGCGAGCTAGGCCTAGCTCATTCTTTTCTTCTACCAGCCTCCTCTTGTCCTCTTTGTCCCCACAACATACTTGCACGAAGTTCTTGTCGATCAAATTCTGTAGAAAATTTTCGAACTTTTTGCACGCCTCGATGGAATGTTCAGCACCTGGATGGAACCCGCATGCATCCCTTAAGTTATATTCACCTCCCAATAATCCTACTGTTAGTAGTGCCTCAAAAATAAACTTTCGCGAACTCTTAATTTCGCTCACATTCTTCACCAACTTATGTCCCTCGAGATCAATAGCATTTATTGAGGCATTATCATGCCCAGAGAGGGGATTGACCTTAATGTTGGGTTTATTCTCTTGAAATTTTAACCACCCTAAGTCGATTAAAGCTTGCACTTTGTGTTTGTAAGACAAACATTTCTCAGTAGAGTGACCAATGGCTCCCCCGTGATAATCACATGTGGCATTTGCATCAAAATACTTAGGGTATAGTGGCTCCAAAGGCTTCATTGGGCAGATAGCTACCAAAGCATTACGGAGTAGATCCGGCAATAACTCTGTGTAAGTCACAGGAATAGGAGTGAAATGAATATAATTCTTTTCTTGATTCCTTCTAGGACTAGTGATTTGCCCCAAAGACTGGTTGGGATTTGTGTTAGCCTCAGTTTTCCAAGTGTTATTGTGTTGTGATTGATATGATCCCTATTGTAGAGATTGTGCTTGGTAAGCAAGAGTCTGATTTTCCCACTTAGGTATTGTTGATGTTGCGTGCACCTCTACTTCCATCTTCTTCCCAAGACTGAAATCAGGCTTTTTAGGAGTTGTAGCCGCAAGCGGGCTATATGTAATTTTTCCATTTTTTAGCCCAATCTCTATGATGATGATATCAGCAAAAATTGAAGATACATTCCCTACCATGTGTTCATAGAATGGTGGTTGTAACGTGCTCACAAACATTGCCACCATTTCCTTATCATGAAGAGGAGGCTCCACCTGAGCAGCAAGCTCTCTCCATCGTTGTGCATACTCCTTAAATGATTCAGCATCCCTTTTGGCCATGTTTTGTAATTGCAACCGATCTGGCGCAATATCCATGTTATACTTGTACTGTTTCAAAAAGGCATCTACCAAATCCATCCAAGAACGAATGTGAGACGCTTCCAAGTGTGTATACCA
>Ga0214545_1009208_pt1 | contig 15171 bp, 18 predicted proteins | sample CNSS4metaG_FD_160064 | JGI IMG/M metagenome (GOLD analysis project Ga0214545, IMG submission 160064) | Root nodule microbial communities from cowpea collected in UCLA plant growth center, Los Angeles, California, USA - CNSS4 | ecosystem: Host-associated > Plants > Roots > Nodule | place: USA... | reverse complement strand
GCCTTTCTAAATGGTGACTTAGAGGAAGAAATATATATGGATCAACCTGAAGGTTTTGTTTCCACAGGAAAGGAAAATATGGTGTGTAAATTAAAGAAGTCAATATATGGACTAAAACAAGCTTCTAAACAATGGTATCTCAAGTTTAATGATACCATCACGTCATATGGTTTTGTAGAAAACACCGTTGATCGGTGTATTTACATGAAGGTTAGTGAGAGCATGTTTATAATTTTAGTCCTATATGTTGATGATATTCTACTTGCTACTAATAATGTTGCCATGTTACATGATGTAAAGAAGTTTCTCTCTAATAACTTTGAAATGAAAGATATAGGTGAGGCATCCTATGTGATAGGAATAAAAATATTCCATGATATATCACAAGGATTGTTGGGATTGTCTCAAAAATCATATATTAACAAGGTATTAGAGAGATTCAAAATGGATAAATGCTCTGCTGGAATAATTCCAATTCAGAAAGGGGATAAGTTTAGTCAAATGCAATGTCCTAAGAATGATTTGGAACGAAAGGCCATGGAGTCAATTCCTTATGCTTCAGTGGTTGGGAGTTTGATGTATGCTCAAACTTGTACTCGGCCGGATATCAGTTTTGCTATTGGTATGTTAGGCCGATATCAAAGTAATCCCGGTATGGACCACTGGAAAGCTGCAAAGAAAGTTCTTAGGTACTTACAAGGCACCAAGAACTATATGCTCACCTACAGGAAGTCAGATCATCTTGAAGTGATTGGTTACTCGGATTCAGACTATGCAGGATGTGTGGATTCAAGAAAATCCACATTTGGATATGTTTATCTATTGGCTGGAGGAGCAAGTTCTTGGAAAAGTGCAAAACAATCAGTTATTGTTACTTCCACCATGGAGGCTGAATTTGTAGCATGCTTTGAGGCTACTGTTCATGCTTTGTGGTTACGGAATTTTGTCTTAAGGCTTGGTATTATTGACAGTATTGCTAGACCATTAAGGATTTATTGTGACAATTCTGCAGCTGTTTTCTTCTCTAAGAATGATAAGTACTCGAAAGGTGCAAAACATATGGATTTGAAGTACTTATCAGTCAAAGAAGAAGTGTAAAAACGTAGAGTGTTAATTGAGCATATTGGTACAGATTTAATGATAGCAGATCCATTAACTAAAGGCTTACCACCCAAAACATTTACTGGTCATGTTGAAATGATGGGTGTTATGGAAAAGTCCTTGTTATGAATGTAATCTGGTATATATACATTATTGCAATAATGCTCTCTTTTTTTGACACTTGTGAATTCAATTATAGTTATGTCTCTGTTCATTTATTTGTCATTCATAATTAAAAGTATACATTATTGTTTAGTTTATGGAATGACAGGATGTATCTTTGAAAAGAAAATAAAGATACATATTATGGTATAATTAAAATGAAATTGAGTTAGATGATTTGTGATTGTTCCTGCAGAGAACAAATAAGATGAGTTAGGCACAAGCGTCACCTCATCATGTAGTCTGCTATCTCCTCAATTGGTCTCTCCCCGGTTGACACATGTCAGCTTGAACCCAAGAGGGGTTACCTACAAAAGAGTCTCCGAAGCTTAAGTAAGTCAAAGCTCTAAGAAGGTCAAATCAGTAATTAATGAATGCGTACCTTTAATTACTGGGGTCCACGCGTATTTATAGAGCATTAATGATGTTTGGTTATCCCGTGGATCGGGCCTTGATTTGGGCTCTAGTTTGGGTTGTGAGTGGGCCTAGGCCCTAATCTAGGCCCTTAAGGCCTATTGAACGCAGGGGCTTCCATTTTACTAAGTATTTAAGAGCGGTTTGATCTGCTTACTTCTTAACTTGTCAGATGTCGTCCTTGGCCGCACACTGTCCTAGGTTGATCGCTTTGTTGTTACTTTAGCCTTTATTTAGTTATGAGTTTGAGTTCATGGCGATCCAAGTCGTGTACTTGGGTTGTTTCCGGCATGTATGTGATGGTTGTCATTTATATGGTTAAGTTGACCAGGTCCGGTAAAGGTTAGGCTGACTCGGCCTAGGCTAAATACTTGACTGCCTTGATGCATTGCTTACTTATTTGGTTGAGTTTGGTTAGGTGTGGTACACCAGTCCCCCAGCCTTGTCTGATATGAGTTGTCGGTCAAGGGTAATATGTGTTGGTATGCTAGCGGAACCGGTTAGGTGTGATACACCAGTCCCCCAGCCTTTAAGTGTGATGAACAGTGTTAAAGCTAAAAAGTGGTAACTGTCTGAAGGTAGGTGAAGGGGTGTCAGGGGTCAAATCAAGAAGTTTTGGCGCCGTCGTTTTTAAAAGTCGCATCTTTCGCAATGATGGTGTCGATTGGTCTGGGGTATTATTTTGACGGGAAGAGTTTTCTTCGTTTGGGATCCTGGACTATAAATATAGGTTTCAAAACGGATGAGGGGTTACTTGGTTCATTTGCGAGAGTTTTGAATTCAGAGATCTTGTGCGCATCATACTGTCCGACTAGTTCCCAAATTCAGCCGACATCTCCCTGTAAACATGAAAACAGGTATGTCTAGTAGCGATAGTATATCGTTATCTACGTCTAGTAGTAGTGAGAGTACGGAGTCAGAGAGAAGTAGGAGTAGACAATTTGACGAAGAGGGTACAAGTTCTGGGGGCATGACAAGTGGGATTCCAATGGAGACTGTGAGGGAGGTTCGAGAAGATCCCCCCGAAGAGTTGGCAGAAAGCAACTGGCCGGCAAAAGGTGGCTATGGATGGGCGGTTGCCGATGTCCGCAACCAATCATCTTTGTTCCGCTGGTCTCGTCTACTGAACTCCTGGTTAAACTGCACGCCTGTCATCTCCAAGGGCGTCAGTGGGGACATTGTTTCCCTGGAGAGGGTTAGTGCTATCGACCGGGTATGTCATGGGCAGGAGGGTGCTGCTGAGAAGTTTTTCTACATGTATATGTGCCATTTTTCTCAACTTCATGTGTGATTGCCGTTAGACGGTTTCACTATGGGCGTATTGCGGGCATTGAATGTGGCACCTACGCAACTACATCCGAATAGTTGGGCCTACTTGCAGGCCTTCCACATCTTGTGTCAGTCCTTATATTTGGAGCACATTCCTTATGCATTTTTTGTATTTTTACGACACCAGACCCCGGCGGCCGGCTACTTGGCTATCTTTGATAAGTCGCCCTAGCATCAACAGACTGGATGCATTTTCCCAATCTTTCAAGCATCTCAAGGACGGGTACTTCAAGGTTGTCGTTAAAGAAGGAGGCAAAGCTCATTTTTTGAACGCAGATGGGAGCACTAAATTCCTTTTTAGTTGGACAAGCAATCCTTCTCGGTATAAGGACATGGGGATGGATGAGTTGTCGGCTGGTGATAAGGAGGTGGTGGAGATCTTGTTGAAATTTGTTGATAAGTTGCCCACTAAGGGCCTAGTTAGAGTTTATAATTCGGTGTATCCGATAATAGATATCGAAGGTATCTGTTTATTACTTAAACTGTGTTAATAATTCTAAGTTGTTTTGATCTGAGTTGTAATGTATTATTGTAGGGAATATGGCGCAGTCTGGAAAGAAAAACTTAGCGCTTTTTCAAACGCTGAGGAAGGAGATGGCCGCTAAGGCGCCACTAAGGCCAAGGCAACTGGGAGGACTGATGTTCCCAACTTGCAGTAGTCTGTGGTGGAGGTGCATGTGCACGGCGAGACGAAGAGGAAGGCTGAGTTGCCGCCTCGACCCGGGAAGGGGAAAGACATGAAAAAAGTAAGGGCGATCCTGCTCGAAACGGGATCGGCTAGTGGAGCAGGATCGGCCAGTGGAGAAAAAGGACCGGAATCTGGGTTGATCGAATTGCCGGAAATATCTGTGAGGAAGGACATTTCAATTACCCTCTCAGATACCATTGTAAATTTTATTGACGACATGGATGCGGATCACATTGTGAGGACAATGGTCGAGTTTGGAAGCAAGGCTTTAGTGTTGAGCCGGCGTGTGGGGTCTCTTTATAGGACGGAAGTGAAAAAGGGGGCCGGGAAAAGGTGGAGGAGTTGCAGAGGAAGGTGGACAAGCTGGAGGAGGAAAAAGCTGCGTTGGAGAAGGCAAAGGAGAGTTGGGATGCGGAGAGAAAGAGGTTGTCGTCCTGGAGGGTCCGTTGCTTGGATTTTGAGGAAAAATTGAATAAGAGAATAGGGGATTTGGAAGAGGACTATGTCGACTTGAAGGAGAAGTATGATGGAGCTGTTGGTGAGCTCGATGATCTGAAGAATAGCATCATACAGGAACACATCAACGGTTTTGAGAAGGGATTGCGCCAAGCGGCATTTTTCCATAGGGAGGTGGATGTTATGGATGTGAAGTTTGATGTTAACAAGGATGTTATCGACAGGAGGCTTGTGAATGAAGATGATGGTAGTGCTGATGAGGAAGCGGAAGTGAGGGTGGAGGAGAAAGCGGCTGAAGAGGTTATGGAGGCGGTTGATGCTGGAGAGGTGGGAGCTGACGCGGCAAAATAGGACCTTAGCTTTTATTGTTCTGAAAATATTTGAGTCTATGTCTGTAATAACCGGTACATTGTGTTACATTGGTATACTTTGCGTTTATGTTTAATGTGATTGATGTTCTATATGTTATTGTGTATGCCGAGTTGTGATAATATGTGGTGTATGTGTGTGGCAATAAGTTGTATGTTAAGGGGGTTCGACCCAGGCCGCTTACTTGGGGTAAGGGTGGGGAACTTAAACAAATGAATCACAAGATAAGGGTGTTCGACCCAGGCCGCTTACTTGGGGTAAGGGTGGGGAACTTAAACAAATGAATCACAAGATAAAGGTGTTCGACCCAAGCCGCTTACTTGGGGTAAGGGTGGGGAACTTAAACGAATTAATCACAAGATAAGGGTGTTCGACCTAGGTCGCTTACTTGGGGTAATGGGGGGAACTTAAGCGAATTAATCACAAGATAAGGGTGTTCGGCCCAGCCCGCTTACTTGGGGTAAGGGTGGGGAACTTAAACGAATTAATCAGAAGATAAGGGTGTTCGACCCAGACCGCTTACTTGGGGTAAGGGTGGGGAACTTAAACGAATGAATCACAAGATAAGGGGGTTTGACCCAGGCCGCTTACTTGGGGTAAGGGTGGGGAACTTAAACGAATGAATCACAAGATAAGGGTGTTCGACCCAGGCCGCTTACTTGGGGTAAGGGTGGGGAACTTAAACGAATTAATCACAAGATAAGGGTGTTTGACCCAGGCCGCTTACTTGGGGTAAGGGTGGGGAACTTAAGCGAATTAATCACAAGATAAGGGTGTTCGACCCAGGCCGCTTACTTGGGGTAAGGGTGGGGAACTTAAACGAATGAATCACAAGATAAGGGTGTTCGACCCAGGCCGCTTACTTGGGGTAATGGTGGGGAACTTAAACGAATTAATCATAAGATAAGGGTGTTCGACCCAGGCCGCTTACTTGGGGTAATGGTGGGGAACTTAAACGAATTAATCATAAGATAAGGGTGTTTGACCCAGGCCGCTTACTTGGGGTAAGGGTGGGGAACTTAAACGAATTAATCACAAGATAAGGGTGTTCGACCCAGGCCGCTTACTTGGGGTAAGGGTGGGGAACTTAAGCGAATTAATCACAAGATAAGGGTGTTCGACCCAGGCCGCTTACTTGGGGTAAGGATGGGGAACTTAAACGAATGTGAAAGAAAACACACGGGAAAGTCATATAGTTGGGAACCCTTCTTTTTATTTATTGAACAGGGGTGCCTCGTTAAAACCTTCCTGGCCAAAACCCTCCTTAGGGAAAAAAGACCAGGTCAGGAAAAAGAATACACCTGGGGTTACAAGTATCGGTTCGATTACAATATACATTTAGCTGAAGTAGAACTTGAGGTGGGATACATTCCAGGTGTTGGGAATCTCTTCCCCAGATAAGTGTTCTAGGTGATAAGCTCTTCGTCCTGCATCTTCGCGTATGCGGTACGGGTCGTCCCAATTAGCGGAGAACTTGCCATCCTTCTTTCTAGCACTGCTGGCCATTCTCCATACTAGGTCCCTAATGACGAACGATCGTGGACATAGATTTGCATTATATTTCCTGGTAGCTTGTTGTTTGGCAGCTAAATTGCGTATATGGGCTTTCTCTCTAAGTTCGGGTAGAAGGTCGAGATGTAAGGTCATGTTTTGGTGATTGTGGGTTGGGTCGTACAGTTCTCGGTGTAGGGATGGTTCGCAAATTTCTACTGGTATCATGGCGTCTGCGCCGTAGACTAGGCTGAATGGGGATTCGTTTGTTGATGATTGAGGGATGCATCTGTAAGCCCATAGTACTTCTATTAATTCTTCGGGCCATCGACCTTTGGCGGTATCCAATCTCTTGCGCAGCTCCACGAGGATAACTTTATTTGCCGTCTCTGCTTGTCCATTGGTTTGTGGATGTTCAACAGAACTTGTGATGTGCTTGATGCCTAGGCTAGTGTAGAACTTGGCTAACTCTTTGTCAATAAATTGTCGGTCGTTGTATGTGATGATGGTATGTGGCACTCCATATCTGCATATAATGTCCTTCCACACAAATTGTTGAACTTGCTGGGCCGTGATAGTAGTTAGCGACTTGGCTTCTATCCATTTAGTGAAGTAATCGACGGCTACAATTAGGAATTTTACCTGGCCCTTGCCGAGTGAAAAGGGGCCGAGAGTGTCCATTCCCCATTTAGCGAACGGCCATAGGGATAGTATGTGGTGTAGTTGTTCTTGTTTCTGGTGAATATGGTTGTCATGTTTCTGACATGGTTTGCATTTTCTGACATAATCCTGGCAATTTGCTTCTATGGTCGGCCAGAAATATCCGGCTCTAAGTACTCTAGTAGCCATGGTGCGTGCGCCGGAATGATAACCACAAATACCTTCGTGTAGCTCTTTGATAACATATTACGCTTGCTCTGCCGTGACACACTTAAGGAGGGGTTGACCATATCCGAGTTTGTAGAGATCATCGTCTATCATGGTGTACCTGGCGACTTTAGCCAGCCAAGTTTTGTTTGCATCTGGGGGGGTTGCCGGTTTGGAGGTATTGGATGTAGGGGGTGGTCCAGTTTTGGCTTTGGGAAGGGGTGACGTTGTTAGCTAAGGTGTGGGTTAAATTTTGACAAGTGTGTGTGATGGAAGGCGTGGATAATGTTTGTTGTAGTAAGGATCGGTGACGGTTTTTCAGCTTGGTACTGGCCAATTTGGAAAGAATATCAGCCCTGATGTTGTCGGTCCTTGGGATTTGTTCAATGCGGACTTGTTCAAAGGCAGATTGAATGACTGCACAGACCAAATGGTAATACTGTAGAAGGATGGGGTCTTTGATCTGGAACTCGTCATTTAGGTGGCCTACAGTGAGCTTGGAGTCGGTTTTGCACGTTAATCTCTTGACGCCTACCTCACGGGCTAGGGAAAGACCGGCGAGGATGGCTTCGTATTCAGCTTGGTTATTTGACGTTTTGAAGGCAAAGTGAAGGGATTTTTCAATGAGGATGTCGTTGAGGCCTTCTGAGACAATGCCGGCACCGATCCCTCTTGGCTTTGAGGAACCATCTACATGAAGCGTCCATTGGTCTTCTATGGGTGTTTGTTGTAGGTCGTTGACGAACTCTAAAAGGCACTAGGCTTTGATGGGGCCATGGGGTTCATAGCGGATGTTGAATTCTGAGAGTTTGACTGCCCATGATGACATGCGTCCGACTAGATCTGGCTTTTGCAATATTTTTTGGGTTGGGTAGTCGGTTTTAACAGTTATGGTGTGGTTTTGGAAATATGGGCGTAGGCGGCGTGCCGCGTGGACCAAAGATAGAGCCAGCTTTTCTACCATCTGATATCTGGTTTCAGGATCTTGCAACGTTCTGCTCACGAAATAGACAGGATGTTGTGTGCCTTCTATTTCTTGGACAAGCGCGGCGCTAATGGTATAATCGGTGGCTGTGATGTATACAAGCAGGGGTTGATGGGTATCCGGCTTGTGAAAGATAGGTGGAGAGGTTAGGGTTGTTTTCAGTTTTTGGAAAATTTGTTCACAATCATCAGTCCACGTGAACCGGGTGGATTTCTTTAGGAGTTGGATTATGGGTTGGGTTTGTTCGGCCAGTTTGGGTAGGAAGCGGGAAATAGCTGTGAGATGGCCAATGAGACGTTGGACCTCCTTAATAGTAGTGGGGCTGCGCATTTCGATGATGGCCTTGCATTTTTTAGGGTTGGCCTCTATGCCGCGTTGGGTTAGTATAAAACCAAGGAATTTACCCCGATCAACGCCGAATACGCACTTGTTAGGGTTTAGGCGAAGGTTGTATTGGCGTAGTGCGGAGAAGACTGCTGATAGGTCTTCGGCATGTTGGTGATGACTTGGGGACTTGACAACCATATCGTCGACGTATACTTCGACACAGTGTCCCATTAGGTGGCTGAAAACCTTGTCCATCAGTCGTTGGTAAGTTGCTCCGACGTTTTTGAGGCCAAAGGGCATGACCCTATAGAAGTAATTGGCATCGTCAGTGATGAAGGCGGTTTTGTGCATGTCTGATGCGGCCATGGAAATCTGGTTGTACCCAGAATATGCATCCAAAAAACTAAGCACCTTGTTCCCTGCCGCGCCGTCCACGAGTCGATCAATATTGGGTAAGGGGTAAGCGTCACGAGGGCAGGCCTTGTTTAGGTCCGTGTAATCTACACACATCCGCCATTTGCCATTGGCTTTCTTCACCAAGACAACGTTAGAAAGCCAAGTGGTGTACTGAGCTTCTTCTATAAATCCTGCGCTTAGTAACTTATCGGCTTCCACCTTGGTTGCTTTATATATGGATAACTGACCAGGCGAAAAGATCGCTGTTGTTGATGAGGATGGGTGTGATGGTGGCACGCTCGTCAGGGTTTAAACCGGTGCCTAGGTTAATAAAGTGACCATTAAGAAGTTCTATAGGGAAGGTGTCCTCAACTGGTTCAAGACGAACATCCCGGTCTATTCTAGGGTCAAGATCTTCGCCGGATAGGGCTATGCTAGAGTCAGGGGGTCGTTCGATATGGTTGGTTTGTTGGATTGGGAGTTGTGGTCGCAAGCTGGCCATGTAGCATTCGCGTGCCAAGCGCTGGTAGTAGTGGATGGTAAGGATGTCGCCGGACGGGGCAAGCAACTTCATGGCCAAGTGAGGGATGGAAACGACGGTGCCAAGGGTATTGAGGGAAGGACGGCCCATGAGGATGTTGTAGGATGTTGGCGCGTCGACGATGAGGAAGCAGATTGGGATGATTTTAGTTTGGGTCCCCTCCCGAAAGACGGTGTGGAGGTCAATGTAGCCCCGGGTGGATACTTGTTCACCAGAAAAGCCATATATTGGCTCATCATATGGGACCATGGCGGTGTCAGGAAGTTGAAGTTTTTGGTAGGTGGCCCAGTAGAGGATATCAACGGAGCTGCCTTGATCAACGAGGACTTTCTTAACAGCGTAATTTTCGATTTCAACAGTGATAACCATGGGGTCATCTTGCTGATGGTCGAGGCCGTGAAAGTCGTCATCTGTGAAGACGATGGGAGGCATACAGCGTCTGTGGTGGAAATGGGTGATGTGGTTGATAGATTGAATATGGCGGAGGTGTCTTTTTCTGGCAAAAGAAGTGGATCTCCACTAGCAAAGCCACCACAGATGGTGTTAATGGTGCCACGTAGGGGAGGGTCGGCAAGGGTGATGTCGGTGCGGGTCGACTCTGGTTCTTAACTAGTGGGTTGGGCGGGGTGTCTGTCGTGACGGGAGTCATGTGGTGGTCGTCTGTGATCGGATCGAGGGGGTGGCGGGATCGGGAGGAGGAGGAATGGTCGTCTCTACGGATGAAACGGCGAAAGTGGCATGCACGAACCAGTTCTTCTATTTTATCTTAGAGTGCTTTGCATTCTTCTGTAGTGTGACCATGGTTGCGGTGGTAACGATAATATTTGGTCATATCGGCGTTGGGAGATGTGGTTGTCTTGCGTGGTGGAGGGATTAGATCAGCTTGTAGGGCTTCGTCGAGGATGCAGGAGCGGACTATGGTAAGACGGGCGTATCTGGTGAAGCGAGGTTGGCGGGGTTCGCGTGGGCGTGTATCAGGACGTGGGTTAGGTTGTGGGGTGGGGTTGGCGGTGGTGGCTGCATAGTCGTAGCAGAATTTGGTGTGGAGGGTTTGCATTTCCTCCATGCGGACATAGTCAGCTGCACATAATTTGAGTTCGTGCATGGAGGCGGGTGGGTGGAGATAGACGTTGTTGGCGAATGGGCTGGGTTGTAAGGTAAGGGCCATGCACTGGAGGATCATCTCCTGATTGAGGTGTGGTGTACGAAGGGTTGCCTTGTTGAAGCGATCTATGAACGCTCTGAGTGGTTCATTTTGTTCTTGTCGGATGCCCAGGAGGGATATGGTGGTAGTTTGGTGTGGGCGGCTGCCGGCAAAATGGGTGGAGAACATGTGGGATAGGACGTCGAAACTGTCGATGGAATAAGGCGGAAGGGTGGTGAACCATTCTAGGGCAGGGCCCTTGAGGGTGGTGGGGAAGGCTTTGCAAAAGACTGCGTCTTGGGATGTGTACAGGGCAACATGTGTGATGTAGACTTTAAGGTGTTCGTCAGGGTCGGTTTCGCCAGTATAGCGATCTAGGGTAAAAGGTTCCCACTGGCTGGAAGAGGGATGTTGACGATAAAGTCAGTGAAGGGGTGACGACGTCTGGGCTGGTGGGGGGGAGTAGGTAAGGTGCGATGGGGTGGTTGATCATAGCGGGGAAGGTGGAGGTGAGGTTGTGGGGGGGATGTGGGTTGTCGGAAAGTATTATGGGTTGTATGGTGGAATATGTGTGGTGTGTAGGGTAGTGGGTATGTTGTAAGGGATCTAGGTGGCAGGGAGGGTAGCGACAGAGGTTGGGGGTGCGGTGAGCCCCGGTTGAGTAGATGGGAAGTGAGGGAGATGGGTAGAGGGAATGGGTGTTTGTTGAGTGGTGGTGAAGGTGTGAGGAGTGGGGTTGTACTCGCTTTCTTCCTCTGTAGGCTGGAAGGCCGGAGACTTCACAGCTTCAGAGGTTTCCTTGGCTTTTCCCTTCAAGTTGGGGTCAGCTTCGATCCTTCGCCTTAGGCGAGAGTTCTCTTGTCGTAGCGCCTCCATTTCGTCAGCGTTGCGTTTCTTCAAATCTGCGAGTTCTTGTTGCATCTTTACTTGGCCGTCTAGGATGGCGACCAGATCAGCGGTGATGCCAGGAGGTCCAGAAGGACCAGCATCTGCCTGCTTGTTCACTCCAGCTTTGCTACGGGTGGAAACCATCTTCAAAGAAAAACAGGTACTAAAGGTTTTCGTCTCGTGCCCCACGGTGGGCGCCAATTATTCCTGCAAAGAACAAATAAGATGAGTTAGGCACAAACGTCACCTCACCATGTAGTCCGCTATCTCCTTAGTTTGTCTCTCCCCGGTTGACACATGTCAGCTTGAACCCAGGAGGGGTTACCTGCAGAAGAGTCTCCGAAGCTCAAGTAAGTCAAAGCTCTAAGAAGGTCAAATCAGTGATTAATGAATGCGTACCTTTAATTACTAGGGTCCACGCGTATTTATAGAGCATTAATGATGTTTGGTTATCCCGTGGGCCGAGCCTTGATTTGGGCTCTAGTTTGGGCTGTGAGTGGGCTTGGGCCCTAATCCAGACCCTTAAGGCCTATTGAACGCGGGGGCTTCCATTTTACTAAGTCTTCAAGAGCGGTTTGATCCGTTTACTTTTTAACTTGTTAGATGTCATCCTTGGCCGCACACTGTCCTAGGTTGACCGCTTTATTGTTACTTTAGCCTTTATTCAGTTATGAGTTTGAGTTCATGGCTGTCCAAGTCATATACTTGGGTTGTTTTCGGCATGTATGTGATGGTTGTCATTTATATGGTTAAGTTGACCAGGTCCGGTAAAGGTTAGGCTGACTCGGCCTAGGCTGAATACTTGGCTGCCTTGATGCATTGTTTACTTATTTGGTTGAGTTTGGTTAGGTGTGGTACAATGATACATGGAAGGAACCATGTTGTTGAATAGCTTGCAACCACCATGATCCATCATCGAATTCAATTATTAAAGAAAGTTGACTTGATAATTCCAATGAATGATGTGTTAAAACAGATATGTCTAATACTCTTAACCACAAGGGGATCAGAATTGATTAACACGCTTTTATCTGGTTTAAGATGAATCTTGAAGAAATCTTTAGGTTTTAAAGCTCAATTAATCAATTTCGCAGTTTTGGGTTAATGGACTGTTTTAACTCAATTAAGAAAAGTTGTGAGAGAAGAGAAAGAAGCAAGACACACAATTTATACTGGTTCGATTCAAGGCGAATCTACATCCAGTCTTCTCCTAAGTAACACACTTAGGAGGATTCCACTAAACAGAAAGGTTCCAAGAATTACAAGCACACCTATGTAATTCTAACCCTCAAAACCCAAGAACTTGATTCAACAATCAAGAACTCCCCCTAGGAGCAATGCATCCACACAATTGCACCTAGGTCCACACTTCAAACACTGAAGCAACTGTAATCAAAAATACAGAAAACAAAACAAGAAACGAATACACCTAAGCTGTGCAAATTTGACTTAATGCTCCTTGAATCAAGCAAGATCCATCATGGTAGAATCAACCATCAATTCTTCTCTGTACTTGAGTTATCTTGCAGAATCTTCTGAAACTTTGTGTCTCTCAGATGGCTCTATCTCAGATGAAAACTGTGTGATCTTTCTAATTTTTCCAGACCCAAAACAGATTCCAAAAATTGCTTTTATACAAAGGTTTTTGCCGTCACTAATTCGATTAGCAATTTACCTAATCGATTATCGTGAGTATATTTTCACTTACTTTGTACCATACTCACAGCTAATCCATTAGTTGAAAAACTAATCATATGTAGAATTACACAGCAGGCCTGAAATACATTTGATAAAGAGAAGCTAATTGCCTAATGCATATCCTAACTGGACCAAGCTATGTTTTATCCTAGATCAGTAGACATCATCAAAATTGTTCTTCATTTAAGGATGAAAGGCTCCCCCTTCCAACAATCTCCCCCTTTTTGATGATGTCCAAAACATTGACTGAGATAAGCCTACCTGCAGCACATTAAGCAAACAACAACAACAGTACACAGTACAGGCACACAAGGCAAACAACAACATAGGCATATAATAGATATCACTCTCATTTTATGCTCCCCCTATCAGTATAGCCTATCAATGCAGTGGCAAAATAATCTCCCCCTTTTTGGACAGTAGCAAAAAGACATATTTAATATGGGACAGGGAAAGAAAACAACTAAATAGCGCAGCAAAGTAAAAGATGCAGAACTTAACACAGACTAAGCTTCAGACATAACACGATAATGGATTAAGGCCAAGGTTAGGCAAGCAGCTACATAGTTTGAACACAGTAGGCATACAAAGTATGACAATACTAACAACGCAGCAAGTGAAATCAGTAGCACAGGTTAACATCAGAGTGCAGACAGCCATAAAATAGAAGAGGAACTTTTCACCTTGGTAATGCCTAAAATTTGACCTTTGTTATTATCACCTCTTGTAACATGACCAATAATTGGCTTGTAAGATATCCTACAGAAGTTCTTCACCTCTCCTTTCATGTGTCTTGAGCATCCATTATATAAAAGCTACATTGTTTTCCTTGCATCAAGACACACCTGAAACAAAGATTAAAGAGAAGATGCAGGTACCCAATTAAACTTGGGTCCTTTCATGTTAGTGGTTTGAGGTGTTCCTTTAGGTACCCATCTGTACTCTCCTTTAGGAACCCCACAATTTTTAAAGTAGCAGGAATTAGAAAAATGGCCAAGTTCAGAACAGTAAGTGCAGATAATAGATGTTGGTTTACTCATATCTAGAAAACTTCTGGTGCCTGATGGATTAGATTTGCCACTGTAACCTGTTCCCTCTTTATTAAGCACACTCCTTTGAGATCCTAACACTGCATCAAGGTTTGATCTTCCCAAAGTGAATTTTGAGAGAGTTTTCATTAGGTAATCTATCTTTTCTAGCTGTCCTGGGCATTTTTCACATTGGGGAGAGCTTGTGTCATCTTTGGACCTAGAGTGTTTCTTAGATTTCTCTAGTTTTTCAAGACTTGTTATCAAATTTTCATTTTCCTCTTCTAGTTGTTTTACTCTACCTTCAAGCCATTTAATTTCTCCTCTACGCTTATTATTTGACTTTTGCAATTTTGTGGCTTCCTTTATGCAATTCATTAAAAGCATCAAGTAATTCAAAATAGTTATTTTCATCATCATTGGAGTTAAAACTACTCACACTGCTCTTAGAAGAGCTTGTTCCAGCCATAAGACAGAGGTTGGTTTCTTCCTCAATGCTTCTGTCAGATTCACTGGATGAGCTAGAGTCACTGTTGTAAGCTTTCCTTTTCTTCTTATGCTTGTTTGCCTCACTTTTCTCTTCCGGTTTTTGTTTCATCTTGAGTACAGGGCAATCTGGTTTGATGTGTCCTGTTTTGCCACACTCATAGCAGATTGGAGAACGTTCCTGCTTTTTGGACTGTCTCTTATTGCCTGCACAACTGTTGTTAGTCATATTTTTAAGCTTCAAAAATTCAGAGAACCTTTTTACCATTAAACTCAAGGCTTCACTATCAAAATTTCCATCAATTGAGTCATCTGCAGATTCTGCTCTCTTAAGTTTTGCTGCAGATTTTACAGCACTCTTCAAGGCTATAGTGTGCCTCTTTTCTCCATCCTCTTCTTCCTTGAGTCTTCCAAGTTCTAATTCATGTTCCCTCAATTTTCCAAAGAGAGTGGCTATGTTCATGCTAGTGAGATCTCTAGATTCAGAAATTGCTGTAACTTTAGGCTGCCATGTCCTATTTAAGCTTTTCAAGATTTTGATATTTAGTTCTTCTTTGTCAAAGATCTTGCCAAGAGCTAAGAGGTGATTTACTATGTGTGTAAATCTCTTCTGTACATCACATATGTTTTCTCCAGCCTTCATTCTGAACATTTCATACTCTTGAATGAGAGTATTCTTCCTTGCTCTTTTTACCTCATCCGTGCCCTCATGGGTGACCTCCAAAACATCCCACATCTCTTTGGCGGATTCACACACAGATACCCTGTAAAATTCATCCAAAGTTAGTGCAGAGGATATAA
>Ga0214545_1009207_pt1 | contig 15172 bp, 6 predicted proteins | sample CNSS4metaG_FD_160064 | JGI IMG/M metagenome (GOLD analysis project Ga0214545, IMG submission 160064) | Root nodule microbial communities from cowpea collected in UCLA plant growth center, Los Angeles, California, USA - CNSS4 | ecosystem: Host-associated > Plants > Roots > Nodule | place: USA... | reverse complement strand
TATCGTTTTTCAAATAAAGATAATGTTGATGAATATTTTAATTCTTGTTCGTTTGACCTATCAAACTTCTACTGTCGAATCATTGCCAACTTTAATCCATTTCGTTACTTTAAGTCGATTAAGAGGTTTTTGATTAATTTTTTCTCTTTCGCTAAACCTAATCTGAGCAATTTCCAGCTTCATTAGTATCAGAAATATTCAGTTAAGCGTGCTATTACAAATTCTGCTTTCATTGATATTCTTGGATTAGGTGTAGAAATTTTCTTGGAAATTTTTATAATTGCTTCAATCACTTTGTTTAATACTTCAAATGTTTCATGCTTTCAGTTTTTATCACTCTCTTCCGCCAATAACCAAGGCATATGGCACTGTTTGCGTGTTGGCTACTGCCGCTTACCATCTTGGATTATATAAGCCAATTCATATTGCACTATTGTACGAACAAGTGTTCTACGGTTTTCAGGTGAGAATTCCTTAATATCATTGGTATCAGTATCAAAGAAAGAGGAATGTGCTGTTAATCCTCTTGCCAAGTGTTGCACTCATTCTCTAAAGCTTCGCTTTCGATATCCCATTCTGTGCGTCTTTGATGTGAAGATTTTTTTAATTTTTTTTATATATAAGACAGATTCAGTATCTTTTTGTGTTTGTCAGTTGCCAAATTGAAAGAATATCATGGAGACATACTTGGTTTTAATCCTAACTTTTGTTACATAACCAGATTTGCAGCCAAACACTGCCTTCCAATTGCCAACCAGATTATGCCATATTTTCGTGAATGTTTGTTTATCATATCATGTGCTGACATACTTGTATTTTTGAGGTCAACATTCCATTCATTGTTATTTATAATTGTGCCATGTGTATCGAATGATTGTATGGGTTAAATGGAGTGCTCTCCACTTCCTTCTAGACTGATATAGGAAATTTCTATGTTATCTGTGGCATCCCCCCAATTCCTTTTTGCCATATTTTCTATGTAATCTGGGCACTACATTACATTATACTGCTTCTTTAAGTAGCAATGGTTTAATCTCTTGGCGACTGACAGGCCGCCAATTACATTAAGCAGTCAATTAGAGTTTTATTGTTGAAGTCTGTGATTTTTCCTTAAGCTTAACTTGCTGTTGACAATCTTTTGTAATAATCTTAGTTTGTTCTTTTCCCATTGACCGATTTAATAAATCTTTTGTACTTGCCATGATATGTAGGTCTGGAGGTTATTCACAAACTTATTTTTCCTTGGACCATTTTCTATCAATTTTGGGATCCGTCTCTTGATGATGTAAGTAATTGAAGAATAATTTGTTACATCAATTTCTACGTTTCTGTATATCGAACAAGCAGATTATATTAAGTGTTGAGGTATATTTTACTTCATCTGAATTGGTTCATATTCTTATAATGTACAGATTAAGGTACGGTGTCCAACTTGAGAAGGGACCATTTGACAGACGGACTTCTGATTTCTTGTGGATGATGATATTTGGTTCGTTTGCGCTATTAGTATGTTTATCCTCCAGATATCTTTTTCATCTTATGATTGCTAATGTGACATTTATCCTTCAAAATGCTGGAAGATATATTTTGTAGAATCTATTCTAGTGGTTCTGGATTATGAACTGGACAAGAGATAACAAAACTTTAATTTTTTGGGGGTAAAGATGATGGGCAATTGATATATCCAATCTAATTTGTTTATCTGTGTTCCATTTGGCCATTGTGCCTGTGAAAGCTATGCTCCATTAGTCTTTAAGAATTTATGCATTAGCATATGTCACATCTCAAAACATTTGGTAATCAAATTATATTTGATTTGATTTTAGTGAATGCAAAGTTAGATGGATAAATATTCAGATCGGTGGTTCATTTATCAAATGAATGATTATTCTGATTGATTATCCGAAATGATCAATGGTAAGTGAAGATTAGTTGCTAATTTCGTATGAGATTACTGTTAGTTGGAGAGAATCTGTAGGAGACTGAGGAATATAAATTCTGTTAGGTAGGATAGGAAGTGTCAATGAAGGCTTGAATGTTCTGTACATAACCACTTGGTTCAGTGGAGAAAGGGATTTGGGAATTTCAGAAAATATCTGGGAAGTTAATTTTGCTGATACAAAATTCTGATTGAAAGATCACATGTCTGATTGTTGTTGAAATTGCACCAATTCCATTTCCCCACTTCTAGGTTCTTTCTTTCTAGTTTCATTTTTCACTTTGATATTCTAAGTCCTGACATCAGTTTTTTTCTTTTTAATTTTATTTCCTCAATTATAGGTTTTGTCTGCTATCCCTTTTTTGTGGTCTCCATTTTTGGGAGTACCACTTGTTTTTATGCTCCTTTATGTTTGGAGTAGAGAATTTCCGAATGCTCAAATCAACATATATGGGCTTGTTGCTCTTAAGGTATGTTTCACTCTTCTGTAAGTTAGCTTTGTTCTTATGCCTCTGCTGTATAAGCTCTAGGAGATACATCTTTTCATTGTCTGATAGGATCCACATCTTTTTGTTTTTCCAGGCCTTCTATCTTCCATGGGCAATGCTTGCTTTAGATGTCATTTTTGGCTCGCCTCTTATACCTGACCTCTTAGGTATCATCGCAGGACATCTATACTACTTTTTGACGGTGTTGCATCCACTAGCAGGTGGAAAGAACATTTTGAAGACTCCAATGTGGGTGTATCCTTCTAGTTTCCTGTTGCTTAGGGTGTTATTATGCATATGCTGTATTCATTTTTAAGTTTTTATTTATTTGATTTCTTTTTATTTTATAGTGTCTTGAAGCTTTATTCATTGGTTTTGTGAAGCTGAACCCAACATAGGAAGCACATCCTCCCCCTCACCTTTAAAAACCACCATTCCTTTCTAAACTCTTCCATCTAAACACATCAAAATTACAGGAATGGATCAAAGATAAACATTTAGAAACTTAGTAGTTGTTCCTCATATTGTTTTTGCTGCATTGTAGGGGGCAGGACCTAGCCATGGTCTTATTGTTTAGTCAATGACGTCTAACTCCTTATAATCGGGGGTAGCTCTGTTGTGTTCTTAACTATATTTTTTCAGACGTAAATTGGTTGGAAGGTGGAGAATTGGAATGCAACCGATTAGCCGTTCGCAGGCTGCTGCTAGTAACCCTCAGCAAGAGAGTGGCTCCGGAGTTGCTTTCAGGGGAAGATCCTATCGACTTGGTGGATAGATGTAATAGAGTGAGTTGTTTCGTCTTCTCTTATTGCTTATTGACACCACTGACAAATAGAGCTGAACATCAGTTGGGAATTAGAATGGGAGCAGAGTATGAACCTTGACTGTTCGTTGAAAAGCAAACTTTCTTTTGAGGTATCCTCATAATTTTCAATGTATTCTATGCGGAGCTTTTACTTGTAAGAAAGATTTAGTGAAGGTTTATCAATTAATCATCGAGTTTTCATTCTGAATTCTTTACTTTGTGCTCACTTTCAAGACGTCTATACTTTTGACGGGGGTTTTCTCCCTCTAACTTGCGCTTTGCATTTGTTTAGATTTTATCGTATTTTCATGTTTCTTAAATAAAAAAAGTTGCAACCAGAGCCGAATTTTGTCAGATTAAAGTCGATTTCGGATACTTGTTTGTCATTTAGTGACTACGGATTATTCTCGAGTCATGAATGTTTTCGGTGAGAACCCAATATTTGAACAGAGTTGCCAAGCTTTTTTCTAAATAGCTCTTGAGGTGGAGGTAGATTACACAGTGGGCCAACTTAACTATCTGTTAGTAATTTTTTATAACTTATTCTACTTTATTTAGGGGTTGCTGGTAATTATATTTAATCAAATTAAAATTTTAAGTCATGAAAAAAAAACTAGAGAATGATAAAAAAACTAAAAATATGATTTTATAAAACTTATCATTGGAACGAAATTTACAAAAACTCTAAATTTATATCGCATAATAAGAGTTGCTTAAAATAAAATAAAACCTAATAAGAAAGTTAAACATATGAACCTTCCATATTACATGTTTTAAATTTGTGACAAACTAAAATAAAATAAAAATGATTTTTATTTAAAAAATAAAAAGTATGTGTAAACAGAATGTTCTTCCCTTGAATAAATCAAAATGAAAATAATGGATTAAAAGTAGCAAAGAGGAAAAGAAGAAAGACAATTTCTTTGGCAGTGATAACAGTTTTGATCGTGCGTCTTATTAGTTTATTTATTTTTTTCAATAACAATTAATAATAGTGCAATATTTTACCTATTCGGCTAATTAACGTGCTTACCATCTCATACGCACTCTGTAATATCTGCATTTGTATTCAAGAAAATGATTAACACGTTTTACACTTAGTTATTTACAACTTCGACCTTCCAAAACATCTCATAAGTCTATTTCTTCTTTTTGTTAGTCGTAATTAACTATTTATTCGAACTTCTATTAATTTTTTTAGTATAAATAATAATATTAATATATAAAAAATTACAGATAATTAAACAATAAAAAAAATGTCCTCAAGTAAATGTTAGAACTCAGTTTCAAAGTACAACAATTTCATATATCTTTATATTTGTTTATCTAGCAGAACATAAACTATGTAGCATTTTATTGTTATATTCCGTAATTATTCATGAAAAAAAAATAAGAATAATAATAATAATTGTGAATTGTGATGGGTGAATTGGTTGATGAATCAGGTATCTCTAATATATTTGTGGACATAAAAGAATGAGAATAAGAATAGGAAAATAAAAAGCTTTGATCCTAAAAATAAGGAGAAAGTGAAGTTGTGGCAAGAATTGGACGGAGACAAAGAGACGGTAGAAGGAGCATGAACTTGCATCCAAGAATCGACGATCCAACCCTTATTTAAAACAAAATTTGAAGTTGACAAACAGAGACACAAACAAAATCACATCAGCATCACAACAACAAGAGACAAAGAAACAAAATGTCTTGGCAGACTTACGTCGATGAACATTTGATGTGTGATATTGATGGCACAGGCCACCATCTCACCGCCGCTGCCATCATCGGTCACGATGGCTCTGTTTGGGCTCAAAGCACTTCTTTTCCTCAGGTAATCAATCTTCTATTACCATCTATAAATTCTCTTCTCACAACCTCCTTATTTTGTTACTTCCTCTGTAGATTAAAGGCAGTGAGGTGTCTGATATCATGAAAGATTTCGACGAACCAGGTCATCTTGCTCCTACAGGTTTGCACCTTGCTGGAACCAAATACATGGTCATCCAAGGAGAGCCGGGAGCTGTCATCCGTGGCAAGAAGGTATTCACATCATTTACATACATGTTAGTTACATTTTCGATTCGAAAAAAAAAATATTTTATAATATATAAGTGAACATAAATAATACATTATAATAAGTTGATTAAGTCGATTCGGTAGAGTTGATTAAATATAAAATTTATCACTTCCTAAAATTTAATATGTTTTGAAGGCAGTAACATATTTGGTGTATTGTGGTAGGGATCTGGAGGAATCACCATAAAAAAAACTGGTCAAGCTTTAGTTTTTGGTCTTTATGAGGAACCTGTGACTCCAGGACAATGCAACATGGTTGTGGAGAGGCTGGGAGATTACCTAGTTGATCAAGGTCTCTAGATATACACATCATGTTTTGGAACATTTTTTATTTCTCGGATACTATACTTTATTATTTCTTTTTTATATTTTGAGTTGTATCTACTACATATCAACCCTAAATCCGGGAGTTGTTGCCAACAATAACCATATGAGAATTGAACAATTGTTTGTTGTTTGAATTTTTAAGTTATGATTCCCTTTTCTTCCTCTTCTCTCATGTCTCTTCTAAATTTTCATTGTATCTTTCTATCCTTTCTTCTCTCGTGGTTAATTAAGTTGGTGATAGAATAAACTTTGTGCAACATATCAGAAAGAAAATTATAACTTCTTTTGCATATATTTCAAATCATCTTTGTAATAGGTGATTTGAGTATTAGAGCATCAATGTCCAACACATGAAACATAAATGAAGAAATATAATGTGATGTGTTAGCGTTAAAAAGTGTCAAATATGTTTGTGCTAGGGGTGGACATGGATTGGATATTTAATGATCCAATCCACATCTATTTTAGATCCAAATAATTGGATTAGATTTTTGACTCAAATCCATTTTTTTAGTAAAAGTAGTTTGGATTTTTTTAAAATTCAGATCCAAATATTTGGATCAAGATTTAAATCCAATCCAAATATTTAGATCAAGTTTAAAATCCAGAATCCATTTTTAATAAAAGAAATTTAAATTGAATTTCTTAAAACTTGTGTCATTAAGGCCCGAATGACTCGGATGGGATCGACGACCCGGACGGACCCGACGACCCGGACGACCCAGACGGGCCCGACGATCCGAACGACCCAGACGGGCCCGACGATCCGAACGACCCTAACAGGCCCAATGACCCGAACGAGCTCGACAACCTAAACGAGCCGGACAACCCGAACGGACCCGAAAACACGAACAAGCTCGACGACGGGAACGGGCTGGACAATCCGAATGGGCCCAACGACCCGGACGGACCGGTCCAAATAGTCGGGCCCAATCGGGTAGTCGGGTACGTTCAAATCGTGGGGCCCGTCTGGGTCGTCAGGTACGTCAAGGTCATCAGGCCCGTCTGAGTCGTCGGGCCCATCCGGGTCGTAGGGCCCGTTCGGGACGTCGAGCCCATCTGGGTCGTAAAGCTCGTGTAGGTCGTCAGGCTCGTCCGGGTCGCCAGGCCCGTCAGGGTCGTCCAAGTCGTCAGGTCTATCCGGATCGTCCAGCCCATTCGGGTCGTCCAGCCCGTTCGTGTCGTCGTGCCCATCCGGGTCGTAAGGCCCTCGTAGGTCGTCGGGCCCGTATGGTCGTCAGGCCCATCCAGGTCGCCAGGCCCGTCCGGGTCGTCAGGCCCGTCCGGGTCGTCGGGTCTGTCCGGGTCGCCAAGTCGTCCGGCCCATCCGGGTCTTCGGGCCCGTTCGGGTTGTCATGCCTGTTCGGGTTTTTGGGCCTGCCTGACTCGTTCGGGTCTTTGGGCTGCCTGACCTGTTTTCGTCATTGGTTCTGCCTAGTCCGTTCGGGTTTTCGGGTCCGCGTGACCCTTTCGAGTCTGCCTGACTCGTTCGAGTCTTCGGGCCCACCTTATCCCGTTCGATTCTTCGAGCCCGCCTGACTCGTTTGGGTCATCAGGTTCGCCTGACCCGTTCGGATCTTCGGGCCTACCTGACCCGTTCAGTTCTTAGAGCCTGCTTGACCCATTCGGGTCATCGAGCCCACTTGGCCCGTTCGGGTCTTCGAACCTACCTAGCTTGTTCGAGTCTTCGGGTCCGTTTGGCCCGTTTGGATCTTCGGGCCCACCTGGCTCATCAGGTCATTGGGCCTGATCAACTCGTTCGGTTTGTCGGGCCCGCCTATCTCATTCATATCTTTAGGCCCGTCCAACCTCTTATGGTTGTCGAGCCTGTCCGATCCGTATAGGTCGTCGAACAAGACCCATCCAATTCTGAATTCAGCATAGTTCATCTCAACCTTTAGTCTAACCCAACTAAAAATTTAAATTGAAAATTTGGATTGAATTTTTTGGATTATCCATATTTAAAAATCTTGATTTATAAAATGGATATTCAATCCATAAGATATATAAAATGTAAATTAGATTGGAATCTATATCCATTAAATGGATTTTAAATGGATTAGATTTTTAATAAAATGGATTATAAATAGAGTGGATCGAAGCAAAAGTGGATTGGATCAAGAAAATTAAATTTTTTGCCCACCCCTAGTTTGTACCCGTGAGATCATGAATTTTAACAAGACTAAGAGAACTTAGCAAAAATTGTTATTCCATCTTAGTTCTCTCTAGAACTAATTACTCTCATTAGAATAAAAAAAATGAGCAACCGACTTTTTATCATAGTTCTAACTAAAAATTTAGTTTCTTACAAGCACTTTTAATTTATTACTGTATTTTAATTGTAGGTGAGAAAATGTATATATAAAAGAAAGAAAATCTAATTAATATAAAAAAGAAGAAAAAATTGTAATTACTTAAGTAATGTTTTATATTATTTTCGATTAGTTAATTGTGAGATTCAATTGCATTGATATAAACAAAATAAAAGTGTGTGAAGAAAAATTAAGAATCAAATAAAATTCCAAGAAATAAAATAGGTAAAAATAAATAAATAAACAAATAAAAGATTACTTTAACCCAATTAAGTGGGTGCAATATATTTTTGTATTTATATTTTTCAATTGAAACATTTAATTATATTTTCAACTAATTACAACAAAATAAATTTGTACTCACAATAACGTACTCATCTTCTCCATTTTTATCTCCATTTTTAATGTGACAATTTTAAATCATAACATAAGCATATATATATATATATATATATATATATATATATATATATATATATATATATAAATAAAAAATATATATAATTTTTTTATAACAATTATTCAATTTAAATATCAATCATTATTTAAATATTTTTTATATATTTTGTTCTATTTACAGTATCTATTTGACTTAGTTGTTAGTGTAGCTAAATTATTTCACAAACCATCACGTTCATTTGGAAAATGGAAAATAAAAATAAATATTAAGAAGCAATACAGGTAGGTAAAACATAATAATTTTTAAATTTACAAAAACAAAGCAATAACTTAAACTGAATAAGATTTTCTCATACAAAATATGATATTAAAGTTTGTTATTCAATTTCTCTATCCCCATAGTTAAGTAATTTTGTAATAAACAATTTTACTATTCAACTATGCATAAATATAAAAAATCATTGTTAATATGTACAATAAAATGCACATTCTTTCACTCCATTAATAACAATCAACAGTTTTTATTGTCTCAATAAAAATCGAAAAGAATTAATTAATAATTTATATAAATTAATTAGAATAATTATTGCACATTAATTAATATAATGAATTTATATCTGTATCATAGGATTTAATCTTAAACTCATAAAATTCAAAATCTTAACATATGAATATATTTTTTATTAGTGTTTATCACCACTGCAGAATGAATCATGCTGATAAATTATAAAAATAGTATAATTAGAACGTCGCTACTTGAAAAAGAAAGCTGACTGAAAAAGAAAAAGTTAGAAGTGATGGTGAACTCTCAATTCCAAGTTTTTCTTTTTCTTTTTTAACGTCTAATATCATATTTATTAATCTTAAAATATTAAAAATAAATTGTATACTCACGGGTAACTTGAAAAACAAATCAGTAACCACTGTTTTGTAATAAATTTACTATTTGCTATTTATTATTTTCAGCAAAATATTAATTAATTGCCTTAAAAGTTTTTACAGACAGTTTTGTTAAACTCAATTAATAATAAAAGATTTACCTATTCTTTAGAATGCGTTTTTAAGTTTGAATTCTATGATAATAATAATTTTAACCATTAATGTTTTATTTAGTAATAATTATAATTATAATTGCTCATTTCTAATAAAGTGCTGCCAATAATAAAATAAGATTTTTTTTTTCTTATCTGCCAGCCCGAAACAGCGAAAATAGGGTAATGAAAAGGGCATCTGCGTAATTTCAAGGTGGTTGCACCCATTTATATATGCATATAGTTCCGTGGAATCAACGCAGCCAAGAAAAGAAAATCCCAACCCATTCTCTGAGCACTTAAACACTCTAGAGAAAATTCTAAGTTTGGAGAGAAAATCAGAAGCATGTCGTGGCAAACTTATGTTGATGACCACCTTCTCTGTGAGATCGAAGGTAACCGCCTCACTCACGCCGCCATCATCGGTCATGACGGTAGCGTTTGGGCTAAGAGCGGCAGCTTCCCTCAGGTTTTGTTTGTTTCCATTTTTGTTCACTCTTTACTCAATTCTTAATATTGTTAAGCTTAGATTAGCAGATCTATTATCACTCCTCCTGCTAATGGAATGATGATTAACATGCAACACAGTTCACTGCATGATTCTGTAAAGTTAACTGATTAATGACGTGTTAATTCTGAGTATGTACTTTTCAGCAACAACTATATCTTAATTCTAAAATAATGGTTTTTTTTAGTTGAGTTTGATGTGTGAGAGATTTGTTGATTCACGAGACAAATCAGATGGTGGTTGAATCTAATTGCTAGAGATCTGTATCTGTTAGTTGATCTGTTTTTGTTTGTGGTATAATAATAATAGTAATGATGATGATGTATGGATGTTTACTCATTTAGTACAAGCCCGAGGAAATCACGGGGATCATGAATGACTTTAATGAGCCCGGAACACTTGCTCCTACTGGATTGTACATCGGTGGAACTAAATATATGGTCATCCAAGGTGAACCCGGCTCTGTCATTAGAGGCAAGAAGGTAACCACTCTTTATTATCTCTGTTTCATTTTGATTGCACAGGTTCATATCTAGGATGATGGTGATGATCTGGACTATGTGATGACAATGATGCAGTTTCTGTGAATATATGTATTTTTGTATGTTTTGATTGTGTAGATTGTTAGAGTTAAAATCAAGCAATAGATTGTGGATTGAATTTCCATAGGTATTATTGTATTATTGTCAAAACTATGATCTAGTCTAAATTTTACATTCTTTTATTTGGGTTGATGTTGAGGGTGAGATCAGCATGGGTTGAGCTTGCATATGGTGTACTGCAGTAATTTATTTATGCAGTTGCATCATCCATCTAATCTTTTAGTATCTGATTTATAAGCACAATATCTAGTGTCTAATATCTGCTATTTATCCATGTGATTGTGAATTGCTTATCAATCAAGTTATAATCTACAAACAAATGCGTGTTCCAGTGTTGTCTAGTGTAATGGTTGCCTTTAATTCAATGTAATTTAGTTTAGTTTAATTCAATGTAATATCAGACTCTAATTATCTGTCCCCATTACCAGGGTCCCGGTGGTGCTACTGTCAAGAAGACCGGTTTGGCCTTGGTCATTGGCATTTATGATGAGCCCATGACTCCAGGTCAATGCAACATGATAGTTGAAAGGCTTGGTGATTACCTCATTGAACAGGGTCTTTGATCCCCTCTTTATGACTTGTTATGGTGCATATTTCATTGGCTTCTGCACAAGTTTTTTGCATCGACCTCGACTGGAATGCTTTGATTGCAGTTTAATAATCTCGTGGGTGTCAAAAGTCACGGGATCTGCGTGTAGTGAAGAAAGTGTTTGATGCTTGAGAAATGATGACTATATGGTTGTACTTTTTTTAGTGGGTACCTGTATACATTACAGTGCTTTTAAAATTTTAATGCTATGGTATAATGGTTGGCATATTTATCAAAATGTTGCGAATTCTTGTCTTTCTGGCAAAAAAGCCTTTAATATTTATACTTTCGTACTCCTATTTGCGAATCGCTGATAATAATCATGATGACCAGGTGGACATGTTCAACCTTTGGTAACTGCAATAGCCTGGTTTATGGTGCTGAGATTGAAAGTAGTTGGGACTGGTCCCATTGTTTTTTTTTAGAAATAAATTAGATAAAAAATGTATTTGAAAATCTATCAAGTTGTTTAAGTCAAGCTTTAGTAAGTTGAAACACTTCGGAGATTTCCCTCTCTATCGATCCAAGCCCGTAGGTGAAAACCAAATTTTACATGTTTTAACTTTCTTACAAGTGAAAAAACATTTCTTATATCTTCACTTTTAAAAAGTGAAAATGAAAAATGATGTGAACACCAACTAAAAGAGATTATTTTTCTTTGTATAATAATATAGAATCAATTATCTATAATTATGTATAAAAGGAATTTTCTTTTATATATATATATATATATATATATATATATATATATATATATATTTTATTTTTAATTTTGGTAACCGTTTTTTTAAATTAAAATAACTATATTTTTATCCTCTAAATCACTGTTAATTTAAATTTAATTATTTTTAAATTAAAATATTTATTTCACCATTTTATCATTTTAAATCATAATTTATTTCAACTTAGTTATCTTTTAAAATTAAATTAATTAATTACATAGAAAGGTGAACATATGTAATGTGTTTTCACTAATATAATAAAAAAAAGTATCATTACAATTATTACTATACATAAAAAATTAAATAAAAATATTTTTGATTAATTTATTATAAATAAATTTACTTATTTTATATGTATTTTTTTAGTTAAAAAATAGTTGGGTTTAAAAATATGATAAATCAAAAACAATAGTTAGTTAAATTTAAAGAAATAGTAATTTGTTGGACAAAATTGATAAAATAATTAATTTAACTTAAAGAATAAAGTTAGGAAATAAATGTAATACGAAAAATATATCATAAGACACTTCAATATAGATAAGACAAGTAAATGTATATTACACAAGAAAAAAAAAAAGTACATTCAATTATTAAGATATCCAGTTATTAAGATGTAGAGTAAAGAAAAAAGAAACACTTATTTCTACTTAGAGTGCATGAAATACATCCATCATCAACAAGTTTTTTAAACTACAAGAAGACATTCAAAGAGTTTTAGTTGTTCAATAACAAAAAAAATTCTTTATAAGAATTCCTATCTTTAAAGTCTATATAAAGCAATTTAAGAAAAATAAAAAGAATGAGATAAACCACCTTGTACAATGCAAAAATCCTATTATTTTTTTTTTTACAAATAAAAGGCTTTAGAAGAAACATTGTTCATGTTTAGTCCAACAAGTTAGAAGAGAAAACATTGTCAACAAACTATCAACCTCTGTAGTGACTAGTGATCAATGATCACTTAACTACAAATATCTTATCTTATTTGTTTGGTAAGAAAATATTCGGTTATCATCTATAAGTGACTATTGTTGAAAAAATACTTGTGTAAGTCATGGGTGACTTGTGAAAAAAATACTTGTTTGAACTATAAGTAATTTGTAGAATGAATACTTGAATGGTCAAGAATGACTGAGAGGAAAAAGAATACACAGATTGAGTAAAAAATGACTTGAGTAAGGTTAGACATGAATAGTTAATAGATGAAAAAATATTCAAATTGAGTCAAGAGTTATTAAAAAAGCATTCAAAGGGTTTACCAATAATGAATACAAGTTTAAAGAATACTTCATAATTTGATTAGAAATAACTAGAGTCCAAAAAAATACTTCACAACATTACTTTGCTTAATAAAATTTAGAACTAGATGTAACTATAAAAGTAAAATATGTATTTTCTCTCCTACATCTTTTTATATTGCATATTATTTTTGTTCACACTAACTTAGAAGGAAAGCCATATTAATAACACATAATTAACACATCTTTAATTTGTTAAGTCATAAATTTTTTGTTGTAATCCATCATATACAATTGTAATAAATTAATTGCTTAATATATAAAATTATGGTCCGAACATGATCTATTTGACTATATTTATAAAAATGTCTAAAAGATTTTAAAATTATAATTAAATAATCTCTTTTATATTTTTATTTTATTTGCACAAACCCAAAAAGAAGCTAAATTTGTTTCAAAAATGTAATTAAACCTTTAGTGATGATAACAACATAAAATTTTGATTAATCTTAAGGATGATTAATACTATGTATATATAAAACTTAACCAATAACATACAAAAGGATATAAATTAGCATAGCTAACTCTTCCTCTAAAGAAGGCCGATTTACTAGTAATATATATCCCTAATTAAATTAATAATTACTTGAATTTGATGCTTACAAAGTTTTTTATGGAGACAATAGGGTAATGAAATTCAAATCGAATCACCAACCACTCTCAGCCAGAAAATCCCCAAAACAATCTGAACCATGTCGTGGCAAGCTTACGTGGACGACCACCTCCTCTGCGAAATCGAAGGCAACCACCTCACTCACGCTGCTATCATCGGCCACGACGGCATAGTTTGGGCTCAGAGCTCCAACTTTCCTCAGGTTTTTGTTTCCATCTTCACTTATTCTTTAGTTAAGCTGTTGAATACAACAACTGTGCTTTAATCTGATGTTGTCAGTTTTATGCGTGCTTGATTGATTGATTATATCTGATTATATGTGTCTGATGCTCTTATGAACAATGGTGTTAACGGACCTGCTTTTGTTTTTGTTGGTCTGTTGTTATTGGTGATTTAATATTATGTGGGTTTTTGTTTATTTAGTTAAAACCTGGGGATCATGAATGACTTTAATGATCCTGGAACCCTTGCTCCCACTGGATTGTATATTGGTGGCACTAAATATATGGTCATCCAAGGTGAACCCGGTTCTGTCATTCAAGGCAAGAAGGTAACTACTTGTTATGATCTTTGCTTCATTTTGATTTCATAGGTTCATATCTAGTGTCAAGATGATATGGGCTATGTGATGACAATGTCGCAGTTTCTGTGAAGATATGCATTTTTGTATTTTTTACTGTGTAGATTGTTAGAGTTAAAATCAAGCAATAAATTGTGGAGTGAATTCCAATCATGTATTGTTGTCAAAACTATGATATAGTTAAAATTTCAGTCTTTTATTTGGGTTGTGCTTGCATATGGTTTACTGCAGTAATTTAGTTATGCAACTGCATCTTGCATCTGATTTTATTCGCATAATATCTAATATCTGATTTTATTTGCACAATATCTAATATCTCTTTTCTAAAGCGTTTCACATCATGTGAGTGTGAATTGCTTATCAATGAAGTTATAATTTTCAAGCAAATGCATATGTACATAGATACCTTTAAGCAGTGTGGATATTGTTTGCATCCTCTGAACAAGTAAATATTGTGTACCAGTGTTGTCTGATGTAATCAATGCCTTGAATTCAATGAAATTTAATGAACATACATCAGTTGCATTTCCTGCACACATGTTAGTGCAGATATATTCTTCAAGCATAGTTTATCCATTATAGTTGTAATATCAGACTTTAATTATCTATCCCCATTACACCAGGGCCCTGGTGGTGCTACTGTCAAGAAGACCAATATGGCCTTGATCATTGGCATTTACGATGAGCCCATGACTCCGGGTCAATGCAACATGATTGTTGAAAGGCTTGGTGATTATCTCATTGAACAGGGTCTCTGATCCCCTCTTATGACTTGGTTATTATCTCATTGAACTTTTCATGGCATTAAATCAAGAACAGTGTTGGACCTGATAAAAATCTTAGTTATGGTCCATTGAATTATTTTACATATATAATCAGTTATATA
>Ga0214545_1009204_pt1 | contig 15176 bp, 8 predicted proteins | sample CNSS4metaG_FD_160064 | JGI IMG/M metagenome (GOLD analysis project Ga0214545, IMG submission 160064) | Root nodule microbial communities from cowpea collected in UCLA plant growth center, Los Angeles, California, USA - CNSS4 | ecosystem: Host-associated > Plants > Roots > Nodule | place: USA... | reverse complement strand
TCTCTTAAAGAAGACTGCTCGGCCCCACGGTGGGCGCCAAAATGTTTCGGGTGTAGGGACCAAGCGCCTACTAAAGAATCTCTTCAAGCTTACTCTACTATCCACTGCGACGATAACTCCGAGAAAATCCACTCCTTAGCTCGATCGGCTGGGATGATGATCGAGGTACCTGTCTAAAGGGCTCCAATGCTTAAGTCAGTAAAGGACCGATCGGTGTATCAATATATCTGCTGCAATAAATGCGAAATTAAGATCCTCACCAACCTACCTTTGGGCCCTATTTATAGTTTTCGGTGTGGGCCTGTGATTAAGGTTTCTTAATCATGGCCCAATGACTCTTTAATCAAGATTACTGACTCGTTTAATGTTAATTAACCCGATTGACTGGTTGTTTGACCGTACAACCGATGGCCGCTTGACTGGGTTAGTTATACTGTTTTTAACAAGTGAACGATTCGTGTATGCCTGATCGACCGACGGACGCATGTGGAGGATTACACAAGTCTAAAGAGATTGATCAATTTGTCATTTGTTATGGTTAGGTGTTATTCGTGTTTGTCCGATCGACCGATATGTCATTAAGGATCGCTCGATTAGGTGTTACCGATGGACCGATGGGCCCGAATGTGGTTGGCTGTTGACTTATTTGCTTAACCGTTTGACCGATGGTCCTACAGTTTATTCACGAGCCGTTCGACCGATGGTCCTACAGTTTATTCATGAACCGTTCGACCGATGGTCTTTTGTCGATGCTACGCGATTTGCTGGTAGAACCGATTAACCGATGGACGTACTGTACAATAATCAATTTTGGTTGTGACAACAATACGAATATAATAAAATATTTGAAATATCATAGGCCTATCAATGCATGGTACGAACAAATTAGGAGAATTATTTAATATTTAACGCATTAGCGTCGACTTAGTCCACACATATATATATATATAACCAATTCAAAATTAATTTTTTTATAGTTAATTTTTAAAGCTATTTTACAAATAAATTATAATTTTATATTTATAATAATAACTATTTTAATAATTAATAATTTTAATTTTATAAATTAGTACTTAAATTTGTTATTATAATACTAATTATTTTAGTCAGTAATTATTTATCATATAAAGATTTTATTGTAGTGATGTTAATGACGTGAGTAAGTGGCCGACGCCACTGTTTGGTAGCTAAATCACGCAGCGGGTTGGTCTTTCGAAATCACCATATTATAAAGTATGGTCATAGCTAGTTAAGATAGTTGTTAGGTATATGTTAAATAATGTAAAATGATGTATGAGAAATTTCATTTATATTATTCTTATCATTTATTTATTTTTAATTAAATTTATGATTAACTTGTAATATATAAATAGGTTTAAAATGAAAATTGATTATTATTTGAAATTTGTTGAGTGAGTCTTAAGGTGAACATGATTTGTGGATTCACGGAGTAACTACCAATGAAATGATGTATTATAGTCTTTGGATAGGTCTTCTGAAATTTATTGTGGTTTGTCGTGTATCAATAACTATATACCTTTTTTTCACATATTTATTATTTCTATTTTTCTCTTTCAAATATAAGTGTTTATTAATTATTTAGTACGCAGATTCATATATTGGAAAACAGTTTCTCTATGCCACATACACTTAGTAATTGGTTTAACAATTTTTTTAATAAATATTATTTAATAAGTCAAAAGTTTTAATAATTTTATTTTTTATTATTAATATTGGTAATGAAAATATTAGTATTGATAAGATTATTTAATAATAAGGTAATTTAAATAATAAATTTCATAATTTTTAAATATATTTGTCACCATAACAAACTATTTTATTATGATTTCGTATGCAATTTTATTTAATAATTTCACCCTTTCAATAATAAATATAATTATGCATGGGGTAAAGTGAGATATTTGTCACTTTTAATATTGAGAAGATGTCTAACAGATATTAAAAATAGAGATTTAATATACAAATTATATAATCAACTATTCAATTACTAAATTAATATTCAAGCTTAATAATAATAATAATAATAATAATAAGAATAAGAAATATAAAATTGAATATTAAACTTTGTTCCTAATAAATATTATATTGAAGAAATAAGAAAACACACAGAGGAGTTAGTACCGTGTTTTCGCTAGTTGATTATGAAGCTGCATGTGTGTTTTTTGTGGCGTTAATTTGTTTTGATGTGCATGACTATATGTATTTCTTAATCTAAGTAAGAGTCAATTGGTTTTTCCAGAGATTGTATAAGATGTTCATTTTTTGCAACACATGTTTTTCTTAGTCAAGAGATGCATCACAATGAACTGAAAACCATAGATTTTGTTCTTTTCCATGACTCTACGCATTTCTTAGTCAAGACTCAATACTTACTTCCAGAATTGCACATGACGTTAATATTCTGCACCGCATATTTTTCTAAGCAAGATCATATCTCAACTTACATACTTAAGATATGGTTTTTCGTTCACGATACGAATTTTCATACAATTTTGATTTATCTTTGGACCATGCAATTTCTTTAATACACTTTCTCATATCAACTCACATAAAGTGTTTATATCAATACTAAAAAAAATCATTAAATTACGACTAACTTTAGAGACAAAAATGTAGTAAAATTAAGTCCAACGCAATATATTTTAAACTATTTTTTTAAACATCAAAGCTTTCATTACTATAGCAAATCCTTTTAACTATATATGTGATGTTTAATTATTATTAGTAAAAGTTCACAACTTTTATATACCATATTTGAATTAGCATAATATTAACAGCAACAAATAAAGTAATGAAAACCTATATTAGTAATGTTTATAATATATTCGTACTGAGTTTTATAAACATTACCGATATATTATTACATATGAAATGAATGTCATTTACATGTGTTTGAACAAAACATTTTAACAATATAAGAAAAATTGAAATGCATTGTATTTGAATTACTTGTAATTAAATTTTCTTCATTTTTCAAATAATTTGTTTGGATAAAGAAATTAAATTACCTTACATTTCAATTCCTTGTTTGGATAAAACAATTGAATTTCTTGTAAGATAAAATTTTACTTTAACAATATTTATTTTAGGCTTAATTATATTTTGAGTTCATGTTAAATTTAGAAACGGGCTCGACGATCCAGATGGGCTGGATCGACCCTACCCAGTCGGGCTGCTTTAATCCGATGACACACACGAGTTAGGCTCGTCTTGATTGTCGGACTTTTTTGGTCTATCCCACGTGGGTGAGGGCCAAACCTTGTTGACTGAGCCAAATTGATAACTCTACCAGAGAGTCCAGAGTGTGAGGTTAAGTGAGAAGAATTTCAAATTCTTCTTATTTTAAGGGTATTTGAATTTCTACTAATTTAACTAATTGAAATACTTCAAAACAATTTGTTTTTATTTTAAATAGTTTTTAATTTCTCTATCCAAACAAAACATTTCATTATAAAAAATATAAATTCTTTAAAAAAATGAATTGCTTTATTAAAATACTCTATCCAAACACACCATAAAGCTTGAAAATTCAATTCATCGGTAAAAAAGAGTTTCTATATGTTGATATTGCAAATATTTTTTTCCGGTAATGATAGATAGCCTAATACTTAACTAAAACTAAATATCTTTTTAGAAACAATTGTATAATGTTGTAATAAATAAAATAAAATTTGTTCTAGTGCATGAATCTAGAGTATATGTTTGTCAAGAGTCAACAGATACTTCCAGATTATAAGACGTAAATATTTTACAACATATACTTAAGAAATCTGGTTATTTGCAGATCACATTAAAACATGTTGGTAAAAAGATAGTAGGTGTTAAATAGGTAATTGTATGAATAATTTTCTGATATAAGTATAAAAAACAATACTCTATAAACTCAAATTTACGTCAAATAATATTTCAAAGCATTTTATAATTGGTGAGATATTATTTAATTTTTCTTATAATTACGTGAAAAACACGAATGTATATGTATTGTTTGTGATTGGAAAAACAACACCACAAACAATATACTACATAATACAGTAGAAATAATTTCTCCTAACTTGCAAAAATCTATGAGGAGGAGCAACTATCAAAGAGCATCAATAATAAATCACCACAATCATAAATAAAGACACCAAAAATTTTTAACGTGGAAAACTCTTCTGACACTAGTGCATAAATGATATATTACGACAAGATATTACATCAGTTACACGAAAAATAATGTAGTACAGTGCGCGATGGCATTTTTGAAATTTCTACGAACTATATTACATCGGTTCCCCAACACACCCGATGTAATACCCATTTTTTTTAAAAAATTAAATAAAAAAGTAGGTTGAATAGTTATACTACATCGGTTCCCCCGTTTAACCGATGTAGTACCCATTATTTTTCTCAGCAGGGGTTTCCCCCTCATTTCTCCTTTTCGTCTTCGCGCTTTCTTCATTCTCTTCGCTCTTCGTTTCCCAACCACCACACCGCACCACAGTAGCACCGCACACTGCACGACCACCGCACCACACCAGCACCACACGGCCACTGCACCATACCAGCACCGCAGGTTCTCCTCGCGCGGCCGCTCCTCCACGCAACCACTCCTCCAGGCAGGCGCTTCACACCAGCACTGCACGGCCACCGCACAACATCGCAGGTTCTCCTCGCGCGACCGCTCCTCCACGCAACCACTCCTCCGCGCAGGCGTCGCACTTTCTCTTCTCCTCCGCGCAGCCACTCCTTTCCTCTGCGCACACCCTCTTTGTGTTGCCGCTCTTCGTTCAACGCAGCTGCTCTTCCACCTTCGCGAATCGCGCCACCATTCACGGAGCCGCTCTCCGCTATTCGAACAACGACGCCGCTTCTTGGGAGTTCCTCCACCGTTAGTCAAGCTCTGAACCGCGCCTATTCGCGCTGCCGTCATTCCATCGCACCACCGCGTCGTCGAGGGTTCTCCGACGTTGGTGGTCTAAAGCTTCCCACTTACTACTGTTGCCGTTGGTTTTCCGCTGCTGCCGCTTCCCGCTGCTGCCGCCGCTTCACACCTTAACTGATGTAATATGTTACAGACTCCATTTTTTATTTTCAAAGTGCTTACAGCGGTTAAAGGGTAAAACCCACGAGTCGTCCAGACCAAAGAAATAGTTCCACTATGATCAACAAGAGTACAAATGAGTCTCAATCAACTGCACAAATTAGTGCCAACACCCAATCAAATAGCAAAGCAACAAAGCTTTCAAATCGAGAAGAACCAGAGAAGAAAAATTTATAAAATCACTATTGCTGCGCGAAATTAATGTATTCCAACTCAAATCTCGTATCAACGATCCGACCAGTCAGAATGAAGAACAATGTGTTCTGAACCTGCTGTAAAATTTTCAGTCTGATCTAACGGTGAACGAATCCGCAGTGTCGATTTTACGGTGACAGCTCTGTAAAAAACGTGAACAGATTTTTTCCTCTATCTCTCCCTCTACGTGTTAGGTTTTTGAGTGTGTCATGACTCTATTGTTTTGCCTCTCTATTTATTTTACAGCCCCCTCTCTATGAGGTTGAGCGAGACATGGGCTTCTCATGTTTTTGGGCCTTTTCTCCACATAGGAAAGGAGCCTAATACCTAACAAATCTCCCCCTCACAATTATATATGTGGAGATAACCGTCAAACCGGCGATCTCACAACAAACTTCAAACTTTCTTCTTGGCAATGCTTTAGTCATCATATCAGCACCATTATCATCTGTATGAATTTTTTCCATTGCCAACAGCTTAGCATCCAAAGTATCACGTATCCAATGATACCTAACATCAATAAGTTTGGATCTAGAATGGAAAGTTGGATTCTTACCAAGATGGATAACACTCTACTATCAACAAACAATGAATAGTTATCTTGTCTAAAACCAAGCTCCTGCAAGAATTTCTTCAACCATAACAACTCCTTGCATGCTTCTGTAATGACAATGAACTCCGCCTCTGTAGTAGACAATGCTACACAACTTTGCAGTCTTGATTGCCAAGCCACAACTCCCCTTGCAAAAGTAATCAAATAGCTCGAGGTGGACTTCCTGGAATCAATGTCTCCAGCCATATCTGAATCTAAGTATCCCACCAAATTAGGCTTATCACCTCCAAAACAAAGCTTCATATCAACAATACCATGAAGATATCTCAAAATCTATTTCACAGCATTCCAATGCTCTCTACCTGGGTTTGACAAAAATTGACTGACTGTACCAACAACATGTGCATATCTGGTCTTGTGCACACCATTGCATACATCAAACTGCCCACTGCAGATGCATAAGGAACTCTACTCATATATGCCTTCTCAGCTTCATTTGAAGGACTCTGTTTAACAATCAATTTAAAATGAGTAGCAAGAGGAATGCTTCCGTCGGAGGGAGAGTGAAGGGACTCACCCTTGAGGGAAGTGTGAGTCTGAGAGGGAGTGTACCAATGTAGTTGAAGGGACTCACCATTGAGGGGGAGATTGTTAAGAATCCAAGTGTGAGTCTAAGTCCCACATTGACTACAAATGAGAAAGTAGAGCACTATATAAGAATAAAGACCCATAAACCTATTGTCTTAAGGTTTTGGGTTGAGAGTGGTGTCAATACCTTATGTAATTGGACTCAGGTCTCATTGGTGTTATATCTCCCTAGTGAAACCTCTTTGTGAACCTAACAATTTGCAATCATGTGTCAACATTTATTAATTAAAAAGAAGAAGAAAAAGAACACACAATTACGGAAATAAAAACAAAACTCCCGTTCAACAAATAAACCTATAATTAGGGAAAGAGATTGGTTACCATCTATTAAAACGTAACTTGTATATATATCTAACTTTCTATACAAAGTTCTCCATTTATTCCTCCAAAGAATTATTGAGTAGTTCCTCGATACCTAGTTGAGAATCACTCATTATGTTAATTAGTTGTCATTCAATTTAGTGTCAATTGTATAAATAATGTTATTAAATTCAGTAAAATTGACTCTAATGCACCAATAAAATAATAACATATGTTAACAATTGGTTGAACGTACTCTACCCTGACACCAAGAATTAGTAAAATTAAGAAATAATGAAAGGTCAATATATGCTTGCGAGACAAAAATTGAACCCTAAGATTATATATTTAATATTGAGTAATTATAACGTAGTGTTAACAGTAAGCGAAATATGAAACATAATAATATAAATAAATAACAGTGAAGCTATGCGTGGCTTAACTTATGTTAATATATATATATATATATATATATATATATATATATATATATATATATTTATATATATATATATATTTATATATATATATATATATATGTTAACATATGTTTTGTTTTTTAACTTTGAGTGAATTGAAATTAGTCTTCTTTTAAAATTTTGGATTAATTTAGTACATCATCTTTAAACACTGGGTGAATTTAATTGTTTTAATCAAATTTTATTAAATTTATTTGATGTTTTAAATGCGTCTTTCAACTAACATTGAAGTGAAAATGAGTTAAACAATGTAGATAACTCAAATACTACTATAAAATAAGCCTGAAATATCAAATAAACTAAAAAAATAGTTAAAATGACTAAATACACATATTTCTAAAATTGAGAACTAAATTAATCTAAAGTTTTGAAAAAAGACTATTTCCAATTTTTACTAAAAGTTAAAAAAATAAAAACATATTTAACCCTTTAATATATATATATATATATATAATCCAAAATACCTATGACACTTTAAAGTTGTCAAGCTTTTTATAGTCACAATTCATTAACCCTTACTTTAATAGAAATCATTTGATATTGACAACACAATTTCTGCAAACAATAATATAGATAGAATTTTGTATGTTGTATATAATATTTTTGTGGAAATATAAAATTCGTCTCTATAATTTAGTAATGCATCCAATGCAGTTGAGTCATCTGACCGACACATATAATTTTAGAGACCAAAATAATTAGTTACTATTAGTAAGTTAGATATAATTTTACAGGCTTAATTATGTTTTGGATCTATAATAGATTTGGAAACTTTTATTTGAGTACTTATTAAATTTTTGTGATCTATTAAGTCTTTAAAATTTTATAAAATTTTTCAATTTACTGTCTTTAGATTTTTTTTTTCTGTTATTTAAATGATGTGGCAATTATCTTGCTTCATCAACCCTTTTAAATATCACCACATAATACTTTTTTCCAAAAAATCATATTGACGAGGATCTCTTTCAAAGATTTGATATTGTATTGATCTAAAATTATTCTTAAAGCTAATAACAACTACAAATTTATAAAATACAAAATTTAAAAAATAAAAAATAAATAAAATTACAAAATAAAAAAATATATCATTATATATTTATAAAATTATGAAATATAAAATCAAAATATATAATTTTATAATTTTATTTTTTTAAAATTTAATAAATTTATATTTTTATGATTTTATAATTTTATAGTTTTTAAATTTTTTAAATTTTACAATTTCTTAATTTTAAGATTTATAATTTTCTAAATTTATATCATGTTATTATTTTATAAAAGTATAAAATAATAAATTTTTATTTTATATTTCATAATTTCTTAATTTTATAAATTTATATTTATATATTTTTATTTTTGTAATACTATATATTTTTTATTTATTTTTATTTTATAAAATTATAAATCATAAATTAATAAATAAAAAAAATTAAATTTAAAAACTATAAAATTGTATAATCATAAAATTGTAAATTTATTAAATTATAAAGTTATAAAATTATAAATTTTTATTTTATACTTCATAATTTCTTAATTTTATGAATTTATAATTTATAATTTTATTATTTTTCTAATATTATATTTTTATATTTTTTATTTTATAAATTTTTAATTTTTATTAGCTTTAGTAGATCTGAGAGATCCTCCTCATTTTGATATGTTGCAACAAAATATTATTTGACGATATTTAAGTTGAGTGATAGTGAAGATAATTGTCATGTCAAATAAGTAATAGAAAAATCTAACGTGGTAAAGATAATTGAAAAATAAATTTAGTTTCAAAATATTGAGGGCTCAATGAGTACTTAAAAAACTCATATTTCCTACAAATTTTGTTTTGAAAATTTTTTGTAGGAAATACTTATAAATTTTGTTATGAAAAAAAAAATTGCATATTGCTACCAATTTTTTGTTTTTGCAAAATATTTTGTATGAAACACTTCTCGCAACAAATTTTATAGAAAATACTTGCGAATTTTATAATTTTGTAGGAAATAATTATCCACGAAGGAATTACCTGCTAAATAAAATTTTAGAAACAATAGCAGGAAAAATAATAAATATCTAAAATAGTTTTAAATTATTCCTTAAATTAGATCGTATTAAAACATGTTGGTAAAAATATCTTTTTTTCAATGAAGATATTTCGTCAAATATGAAAAAAGAAAGAGAAATGGGCTACAGTTAAAAAACAATAGGGGTGGGGGGTTCTTCCTGCACCCCAAAGGATTCTCCTGTACCTCCAAAAATGACCATTTTCTCCTTACACACAGTAGTGGAACCCATACTCCATTCTCCTACCTCACTTCACTCACCCTTTTCACTCATTATTCACTCACCTTCCTAAATCACTCATCATTCACTTCACTCACCTAATTCAAGCACAAAACACTCACGATTTTACATTTTTCTCACTCACCACAACACATCAAATTACACTCACACCTAAAACTTTTCATGTATACACACACATGCACAGTGCACACTCGCTTTTCTCTCTCGCAGCACACACCTAGCATGCATCTGAGGTTCAATTTCGTTCATTTTTTTTGGAAAGCTCTTCTCTTGTCTTCTCTGCTGACAGGTTATCCTCCTCCTAGAATGTTTTGGAATTTAATTTGAATGGTTGGAATGTTAATATCATTTTTGTAATTTTTTTCCTTTTTATTATGTGAAACATATTTTGTGATCCGTTTCAAGTAAAAGCGAAATGGATTTTAAAATCCGTTTGGTATTTTTTAATTTTTTTCTTCCAGAAACGGAATTCGTGATCCGTTTCAGAAAAGTATGAAACGGATCTCGAAATCCGTTTCATAAGTTTCCATGTTTTTTTATGAAACGGATTCCGTTTCATACTTTTCTGAAACGGATTACGAATTCTGTTTCACAAATTTTCATTTTTTTTTCAGAAACGGAATTTGTGATCCGTTTCAGAAAAGTATGAAACGGATCCCAAAATCCGTTTCATAAATTTTCATGTTTTTTTTTATGAAACGGTTTTTGGGATCCGTTTCATACTTTTTTGAAACGGATTACGAATTCTGTTTCACAAATTTTAAATATTTTTTTCCAGAAACGGAATTCGTGATCCGTTTCAGAAAAGTATGAAACGGATCCCAAAATCTGTTTCATAAATTTTCATGTTTTTTTATGAAACGGATTTCGGGATCCGTTTCATACTTTTCTGAAACGGATCACAAATTTCGTTTCTGAAATTTTTAAATTCGAATTCCGCTAGTGCACGAGGAGAAAGGATGGTGCATTCGCTGCTGCATTTTCTCTCGCAAACATTTCGCTGCAGCGGTGCAAAGAGGACGGAGGAAGCTGTAGTGGCTTCCATTGTTTCATGACTGTGCGTTGGTTATGTTGATGAAGATGGTGGCGCGAGATTGAACGCTGCAGTGGAGAAGATCATCTTCCTCATGCCGATTTTGTGGTCGGCGCGACTGGAATGGTGGCGTTAACGGTACTACTGGTGAGTGATAGTGAATGAGAGAAAAGAAATGAGTGTGGTGAGTGAAATTAGTGTGTGTGTGTCGTGAACATGAGTGGCATGGGTTTGTGTGCATTAGGTTTGAGTGGAGTGTTTAGTGAGTGTGGTGAGTAAGGGCTGGAGTGATGCATTGTGAGTGTTGTATTTGTGAATGTGATGTGAGGATTGTGAAGAAAGTGGCGCATGTATGGGAGGAGAGTGTGTTGCAGTAATATAAAAAAGTAGGGGTCCAGTGAATGCAAAGAGAGACAGTTACTTTTTTTATCTTTTTCACATTTTACTATGGGCAAAGATAAAATTATATATGTTTTTGGAAGTACAAAAGAAACGGTTGGAGATGTAGGAAGAAGCCCCATAGGGATGACAATAAAAGGGACCTATAATGAGTTAGCTTGGATTACGTTGTATGGCTACATATAACAGTTATTTTTTCCTGTACCTCCATAATTTTAATCTATATCTTCATAAATTTTTCTATATCCAATTGTAAATATTTTGTATTTGAAATTGTATATTTTGAAATATAAAATAAAAAATACATTTTAAATTATATAATTAAGAATACAAATGTAATTTAATTTATACAATTTGGAATACAGTATTATACATTCCTAAATACAAAAATATATACCCAATTACGTAGATAGTAAACAAATCAAAAAAATACATCACAGATCCATTGAAAATTTTACCCTTTTTGCAAGTTAAACTGACAGAAGGAATAAGTATTCCAAAACACTGCATCTTTATATATATATATATATATATATATATATATATATATATATATATATATATATATATAACTACGATAATATTTCTGTTTATCAAAAACAGAAGATCTCCAAAGTATAAAATACCAAATTTGAATTCATATGAAATTAAAATTAATTCTTTTAAAAATATAATTCACCACCTTTTATAAACAAACCCACGACACTGAACTAAATTTGCCAGTTAAACAGCACATGACCAAACGAAATTCAGATACAAAAGAGAGGAACAGTCACGGAACATCAAGACTAGGATGAAAGTTACAACATAATGCATATTTGGTAAATTCAACCTTGTAATCAATCTAATGAATATGATTTGTATATTGAAAAGAAGTTGGCAACTAGCTCCATGGTAGGACGAGAACGAGGGAGACAAGCAAGCATTTTCCATCCTTACAATTGAATCTATCTTTTTAACAACTGGTTTTGTCGGATGTGGAAGACGTTCATCTAACTTACCAATCAATGAATCAATGAAGGAACACCAAGTTTTGAATTCATGGCATTCGACGAAGAAGACATCAATAATGAATTTATAAAATATCTCAGATGCTCTCCAAAAAGTATTTCCAGTATGAATACCCAAAGCTATATACGTCACATTTTTCATTTATTTCTATCGTGCATGCAAGTTCTCTTGTGAAATTAAGGAGTTATCATAATATTTCACAAAAATAAGACAAAACATACAAGCCTATTATAATCTTTTGGAACAAGTACAAGACTAGTAAAGAAAAGCTATAGAATTATTAAATTTAGAGTATGTTAGAAGTGAAGTTTTAAGCCTAACTCAATCCCACAAAACCAACTTGTAAGGTGAGGTTTACACCCTACTTATATACTATGAAATTACCTTATCTCTAGTCGATGTGAGACTTCCAACACACCCCTCACACCGAGATATATACATCTCGTGCGTACATCTAGAAATGGGTGGTCCGTTAGCGGTTTGATAATGGGTGGAATAGAATGTCCAAAAAATCTTACTAGGATAGGCTCTAACCTGGCTCTGATACCATGTTAGTATGTATAAACCATGAGAGAAGGAAGCATGCGTACAAAAATGCGTACAGAAACGGACAATAAGTGTTTGGTGAAAAATAACTCAAAGAGAGCTTGCTTACTAATTTATTAGAACCTTTTTGTTCAATATATAGAGTACAATGTCTCATCATATAGAAAAGTAAAACCTAATAAAACATAATATTTGATAATAATAAGAGAGAATCAAATATATGATATCTCTATCAATATAAATAAAAGCAGAAGATATATAATATCTTTATCAATTACCTCTTCATCTTCTTTTAAAATCTTATCTATGCTTCCCTTTCCAAGAACTCATACACCAAAAATAAGAATCGAGAATGGAAACAATACCCATATAACCTCACAATGTTACGATGTCGAATCTTTGTCAAAGCTTGAAGTTCACTTGTGAAAGCTTTAACATTTGACATTTCTCCATTTTGTAATGAATGGAGTTTCTTATCAGCAACGACTTGACCCGTTTGCAATTCACCTTTGTAAACACTTCCTTGTCATCCAACTCCAATGATATGTTCATTGTCAAAGTGTTTTGTGGCTTCAATTATGTTCTCATACACCATCTTTCTGTCAAAACTCCATATCGCAAATGGATTTTGCTTGATGATTATGGATCTGAATGTTCTTTTTTCTTTGACCTTCGAAAAAGATATGAAACTCCAAAGAGAAATAATGCTAGCACAGAAATGCAAAAACCAATAGGTAAAAAATACCAATATGACTATATATGTTAGTCTCATGATTTTGATATTTGTGACGTGATGTTGGGCAAGGTACCACGCCAGAGACATTACCACACAAGCCTTTATTATTTCTCAATATTTCGATTGTAGCCATATTGAAGGTTGAAATGTTCGGAAGTGGACCCTGTAATTCGTTGTATGATATATCAACAGATATCAAACTTATCAACCCATCAAAGCTGGAGATCGTTCGAAAGATGATTGTGTGAGAGATTTAATGTTTCTAAGCTTTTCATATCTCCTAGCATGGGAGGTATTTTTCCACTCAAAGTATTCATGCTAAGATCTAAGACTTTGAAGATATTTTAATTTACCAAACTTGGAGGGAATATTTTTCCTAAATTTATTTTGGCTCAAATTCAAATGTAGTAACTTGACCAAATTAGCAAGTTGATTTGGAATTAAGCCAGAAAAACTATTTGCTCCGAGCTCTAAGGTCTCAAGATTTTATAATGATGATATTTGTATAGGAAATACCCTTGAAATATTATTACTAGTACAGATGGTTCACTTGATTACCCTTCATGATTGTAGCCAGTGAGATTGGTAGTCTTGTGATGAATACGAATTGCGGTCCGTGACTGAATAATTCCCACGTGTGGTCTATATGGTGGTAGCCAGTGGCGGATCTTGACCAAAAACGTAGGAGGAGCCAAAGTAATATAATTTTGAGATCATTAGATTCAATCATTGGTATAATGCTTCAAAAAATAACTTCTTTAACGGAACATTTGTTATCATTAGTATAATGCTTTAAAATATGTGAAGTTGAATATATCTTGTTTTAGTCAATAATTAATTTCCTTTTCATCACTCTTAAACGATTAATTTATTCTTTCATTCTTTATCAATATACCTTTCTTGTAAATAATACCAAAAAATAATTGATCATAATCTAATAAAAAATTAAGACACATAATTATTAAAAAAATATATATATTCATTATTATTAATACATAATACACTATTATTTTTTTCTATATTCATAAAAAAAAAGAATATACAAAAAGCTCATGAGAGTAAAAAAAATAACGTTTTCATTATCAAGTAAGACAAGAAACGGAAAAAAAAGGATAAATGAGAAATATAATGAGTTTATCTCTAACTTTTTTTCTTTAAAAACAAAAAGAAGACATATGAGAGTGAGAGATTATTACAATTTGTGAAAAACTAAAAAGACAATGAAAAGGAAAATAAAAATTATGTTAATAAATATTTGGTTTAATTACTCTTTTTATTCATGTTTTCATTTAAAAATGTTAAGTTAGTCCTCCAATTCTTTTTAGTCTCAATTTGGTCTCGATTTTTGAAAAATGGATGTAATTCGATCTTTTACGATAAGTTTCGTTAAATTTCTCGAAACAGATCAATGATCCTTTTATTAAAATTGAGATTTTTAATAGGAATGATTTGCTTTGTTAGTGTAATTAACCTAATCCTAATGTCAATTTTTAAAGGGTTAAATATGTTTTTGGTCCCTCAAGTTTCAGCGAAATTTGGAATTAGTCCCTCATCAAAACTTTTGACTAATTTAGTCCTTCATCTTTCAAAATGCATGAATTTAGTCCTTTTAACCAAATTTTGTTAAGTTTATCTGACGTTTCGAGCGCATTTCATGATAGTATTTAAGTTAACATTGAAGCAAAAATGTGTCAAACAGTATAAATAATTTAAATACTATCATGAAATGCGCTTGAAATGTCAGATAAATTTAACAAAATTTGGTTAAAAGGACTAAATTCACGCATTTTGGAAGATGAAGGACTAAATTGGTCAAAAGTTTTGATGAGGGACTAAACCCAAATTTCGCTCAAACTTGAGGGACCAAAAACATATTT
>Ga0214545_1009202_pt1 | contig 15178 bp, 4 predicted proteins | sample CNSS4metaG_FD_160064 | JGI IMG/M metagenome (GOLD analysis project Ga0214545, IMG submission 160064) | Root nodule microbial communities from cowpea collected in UCLA plant growth center, Los Angeles, California, USA - CNSS4 | ecosystem: Host-associated > Plants > Roots > Nodule | place: USA... | reverse complement strand
TATATATATATATATATATATATAAAAGCTGCTCCATTAACATATCAAAGGTCCATAAACATTACAGTGGTTCAATTTCTTGACAAGTGGTGATAAAGATAAGAAGTGGTCCCCTAAAGTTGAATACAAAGCTTGATTCAAAGTTTGGTACAACCAAAATAACACATCTTCCCAAAATAAAGTTCCAATACCACTTCGAATTAAAAAAACTCCCAAAATAGCACAGCTCCTAAACTAGGTCACATGGGCTGTCATCAAGCGTTGTTTGTACTAGCTTACAAGCCTAAAACTGTTGTGGTCGCTGCAGCTTTCTTAGATCTCCTCCCTCCCCTGCTAGTTGATGGTTGTGATGTGGTGCTTATGGAGGATCTCAACCTCATATTGGTTCTCAACATTTTTGTTCTTTTTCTAGTTCTTTTTCCCTTGTCACGAATATGAAATATTGATTAGGTACAAGGCTACTATAAGTAATGTTTAATTTGATTGTAAAAATTTCAATTTTTGTACCTATGTTTTTCCAGCTTTACAACCTCTACTATTATGTCCATATTGGTTACATTTGTTGCATTTCATCCTCATAGGTTTCCTCCCTGCTTTAGAGTGACTCATGTTCTCATCTGCCTCCCTTTTTCTTAATTTCTTTGGCCTCCCTGGAGGAGGCTTAAATGATGGAGGAAGTATAGGTGTCGAGTTTGTTCTTGGCCATAATTCTTGTCCATTGATGGGTGTAATTCTTGGCCCATAGCAAACTTTGTAAGCCTCTCTCTTATAATAACGGTGGACATAATCTTGAGGTTGTTCTAATTTGTAATTTATTGCATCAATGGCATGTCTGTAGGGTATTCCTACTCATTTCCAAAAATAACATGAACACCTACGATTTCCTAGATCAACAATAAATTTCTCCATTGTAAATCCTTGGGTCACTTTTATTGGGTACATGAGGCGTACCTTTTGCTAGTCAGAAATGAACACCCACCGATTGGATTGCACATCCCCAATGTCATCCAGCAATAGACTTAGAAACCATCTCCAACTCTCCTTGCATTCATTTTCCATCACAACAAAAGGTAGAGGAAAATACTAGTCATTTGGGTCCTTTGCAACAGCCACTAATAATTGCCCTCCATAGCTACTTTTCAGGTGGCACCCATCAACACCAATGAATGGTCTGGAACCATTTTTGAAACCTTCCTTGCAACCCTCCAAGCCCATGTAAAAATCCCCAAACCGTGGCTGCAAAGTTAGTTGTGGTTGATTCACTTTAATTTTGACTGTTGTTCTAGCAGACACCCTTTTCAACTCTACTGCGTAGTCATAAAGCATGGTATATTGTTTCTGTCCATCCCCTTCTAAGACATCCATATCTAGTTGTTTTCCTTTGATTTTCCTCCACTTAGTGATCCCCACACTATAGGTCTTCTTGATGTCATCAATGATCTCATTTGTTGTCATTTTGCCTACATTTCTGAATTTCTCAACAACCACTTTAGAAACCCAATCCTTATTTGCGTTTTGATTCCCAAATACCCTGCCACAAGCATGACTATCAACCAATGTCTTGACCCTAAATGTATGGCTTCCTCCTACTTTACTATACAAAATCAGAAATCCACATTTCTTCTTGCAAACCGCCCTCATTCTTATATCATCATTTTTAACAAACATTATCTCTCTTCCATGTAGTACTGAATACTCCTTAAGAGCTTGTTTAAACTCCTTAGGCAAGCAAAACTCCATCCCAACTTTGAATTTGAAGTCCTTTCCCATATCTTCACTTTGAAAAGTGGTATACTTGTGCACAAGCTCTTCTTCACACTCAACATCACTATCTAATTCATCAGTGCTATATGTAGCATCTATGTCATGATTTTGACCTATTGAATTTGTCTCAAAAGCACCTACACCAGCACTGGCCGAAGGCTTTCTTCTTCTCCTTTCCTTAGAAATTTTTTTCCACCTTTCAAGTAGTTTTGTGATGTCTCTACGTGATTTGTTAGTGGATCCAAAACAATCATCGTCGTCTCTATGACGTTCTTCTTCACTTTCGCTCAATTCTTGAACACCACTATCATCCACATCACTTTGGTCATCCACACCAGTAGCATCCTCATTCTCAGCATCCCTACCTTGACCAACAGAATTATCCCTTCTGGCATCCCCTTTCTCAGAAAAATCAACTTCTTCCAAAATACCCTCATCCTCCACTCTGGCATCCCTTAAGTCAGCAACCCTAACTTCTTTTACAGTAGCCTCATCCTCCAATCTTGCATCCCCTTTATTAGAAACCACATCTTCTTTTCCAATATCCTCCTCTCAACTCTTGCATCCCCTTTCCCACCTTCTCGACATTCAACATTAGCCACCACCAAATCAGGCTCCTCTTCACGCCCACCCTCACCTGCATTTTATGTCCATTCAGTCACCTCAATAGGTTAAGCTGTACTCACCACACGTTCTACATAAATTTGGACCTCTTCTTTCTTTCTTTTCGCACAAGCACACAATTGCAGTGCATCATTATCTGATACAAAAGGCCTTAAATCCCTATCCATCTGACCTCTCTTTGACTTCCACTACAATTTCATCGCCCCATCGTATTTGAACTCCTCCTTCAATATAGACAACGCCTCAAAATAGAACCACCTATCAGGATCCAATTCGTGGAAAATGTGTTCTTCCCCCTCGTTGTAACGCAAAAACCTCCCCCTAAATGACTCAAATTTTCCCATGTGAAAAAACGCAACTGAGAAAGACATTCTTTGCAAAATCATAAACCCTAACTTTGTCACCCCAAACAAAAATCCCAAATGCAACCAACGATTTCAAAGCATAAAACGAAAAAACCAGTAAACCAATTGAAAACCTAAAAGAATCGAATCAAACCTTCGTATTCAGCGAAAAATCACACCACGAGATTAAGCCGTCTTCCCCAACCTTTCACGTCCTTCGAACACTATTACTGAAGAAGTAAAACCACCTTTCATAAGATTGAGTCGTCTTCCCCAATCTTTCCGCCGCGATTTGTGGTCAGTGCTATGCCGCACAGTAAAACAACATTCAAGTGGTCCACGATTGTTGTAGCTCTGGTTGTCAACAGATTTTACAATCCAAAGTAAAATTTTCATTCACCCATTTCACTTAACCTAAAATGAAATTTAAAAAAAAAATTAATGAGACACATGTCAATTATATGTCAATACAGGTGTCAACAGATATGATACTGATGTGGAACGTCGTTTGCCACGCAAGCACATTTTTAACGTCGTTCAAAAATAGGGATGAAAAATAAACGTTTTGAAAGCGCAAGGACCAAACGGTGATCAAGTTTTGAGTAGGGACCATTTACAAAATCCACTGAAACTACAGGGACTAAAAACATATTTTTGCCTAATTTATATATAAATGTTAGAGTTGGTTTAAAAATAATTTTAGAAGCATTTAATAAAAATGTCAATTTTAATAAAATATTAGTATAACATTTATATAGGAAAAAGTTTGTTTCATTTAAAGAAAATTTTGATTCAATTGAATCAAAATAACAAATTGAAGGACAAAATTGAATATAAGACATGTGAGAGTGACATGTGGCATTAACACAACATTGACATTGACACATGGTACTATCATTGCCACATCACATTGATTGTGTCACCTGACATGATAGACTTAACACGTGGACAATTTTAAAAAACAAAATAAAAATTAAAAATAATTAAAAAAAATAGAAAAATCAAAAAGTAACACAAGAAGATACAAGATATATATTTAATGTCATTGATACACTAATAACGAAAATAACTAAATTACACTAATTTTTCAAAAATTAAAATCTAATTGAAACTACAAATATTGGAAGATCAACTATTTTAATAAAAATATAGATCAAACGAGAATTTAAATCTTAATTATATTATTTCTTATCTACTTGTGCTAATATAGTTTATTAACTATTTATTTTGTTTTATTTCTCTTTATAAATCATTTCTGATTTCTATTTTATTTACATTATCTTTTTCTAAATGATTAATTTTATGTACCCTATTTCTCTAAATTCTACTTACAAAAACAAAATTGTTGCTAATGTATAGAGCTAAGTGGTATGATCCATCCAGTTCAAGCAAGTAAAAAATAAAATTGAAAAATGTTTGTTCTGAGCATTAAACAGTGATAAACTTGTGATGGCATTGTATTATAGGACCACATTCCTCGTCTGAAAAAGCAGAGCACAGCGTGGCCTTAACACACAAAAATAAAGTTAGAAAAAGTAGAACACGTAAGTGCAAAATGCTTTTTCCAATTTGGAAATCACCTACCAAGTGTCTGCTCCTAATACATATATAAGATTAGTTTTGATATTGTAGTACTTTAGAGATTTATACAATAAAGTAATGTAAACTATTAATAAACTTTAGTTAGGAATGATTTATTATACATATTTTTTTCACCTAACTTACTATTAAATAAATATTTCAAGCCTGTATAGGTTTAAATATATTTAATGTTATACTCACAGATATGTCTATTGTTCATTCTCATTTTTTTTTTAGTTTTTGCTTGTTATCCAGGAAAAATACAGTGATTTTTAATTAGTTTTAGATTGCAGAAATATTTTTTTTTTAGTTTTAGTTTGCGTTATTTCATAATAAAATATAGCAACCTTCAAAGTAAAAATAAAAAATTAACGATAAAAGCAATTATTTTTTCCAAAGAAAGAAGAGAGAAGCGATTACATTTATTAGAAGTAAAATATATTTAACCCTATCAGATTTCATGTTACATATCCAATTGTTTAGCTGGGTGAACAAAGAGAGAAGTAAAAGATGAATGAGAGAGTTTAATTGAGAAATTATTTTAGAAATTAAAATGTTTAATCGTATGACTTGAGTTGAAAAAGTAATAGCATGCTGCAATGAGTGATTGAAGCATATGATATAATTTGCAGGTAAAGGTAAAAGGAAAGTACAGATATCCATGCATGCATGTTGATGGGGTTATGCAGTTCTTTAAGAGAAAAGAAAAAGAAAAATGTCTTTTGGGAAAAGAATGAAAGAAGAGTGGGGAAGCCATGCATGCATAGCTGTCTTTATGTAAAGGGAAGTTGTGTCCATTGAAGAGGAAACCCAAATGATTATGAAGCTCTACAATTTCTTAGCTACTACCCTTTTTCTTCCCTACTTTATTATGTTTCACCAAACAAGTATTATAGGAGTATAAGTCACCATAGTGTAATATATAAAGCCATGTTAAGAGAATATTTATGCACACCATAGTCATAATACAATCATCATCCCATGGAGAAATGTATCACTTAATTAATGTATACTTTTATATGTTTAATAGTCTTGTATCATTTAGAAATTGAGCTTAAAAATAATTTAAATATATTTTTCTTCTCTAATATTCTAAACTATCCCTTAAAACCAAAATTGTAAAAAAAATTCATATTCTGAAACAAATAATATTCCAAATATAATGATTAACTCTAGAGAACAAGAACAAATAGATACATGGTTGTTGTTATTTAGCATCGCGAGAATATATTATTTATACTCTCCTTTCTTCTCTTTTATTCTTGAAAAAAAATACATCTATTTTGTCTCATCTAATAGTGAAATATTAATTTAATAATTAACATTAATTTTTATTTCATGAGCTTTTTTATATTCATTTTTTATAAATATAAAAGAAAAAAATATTATACTATGTGTTTCTTCATAACTGATTTTTAATTATGGCTTGATTATTATAATTTTTTTTAGTATTTACATCTCAATTTTTTATTAAATTTATGATAAATTATTTTTTAGTCTTAAACTAAAGGTATATTGATGAAGAATAGAAAAACATATTCATATTTTAAAACGTGATAAAAGGAAAACTATGTGTGAAGATGAAAACAAGACAGTTTCAACTATCACATATATTCTCACATATATTCTGAATCATGATACTTAAGGTTCAAAAAATTACATATGAGCCATTTTCATTGTTTCTACAACTATAATAGAAAGATCATTTTCTACAATCAAATCAAGATTGCAGAATAAAAATGGAAGAGGAATTTCTTGTCAACAATATGATTATTTAAATTGAAAAAGAACTGAAAATTTTAGTTCTGGTTCAATTATTTTAGTTCTGATTCAATTATTGATGAGTTTAAGAATATGAATGAACGAATGACAATCCTTTAGATATGTATGATTTCTTTCATAGTTATGGTTATATTAAAATTATGTATTCATTGTTGTTGATTTAGTGACAATAATTGAATATATAATTTTTTAGTGTATTATTTTGGCTCTCCCAAAAATATTAGTCAAAATTCGCCACTAAGCATCACTCAGATCTGAGGACAAATATCCTTCTCACGAGGGAGGGAATGATGGAAAACCATCCAGCCATAAAAACCATGGCTAAGAAGTTGAAGAAGATGAAGCCTCATGGAGGAAGACTCTACATTTGAATAGTGAAATACAAGGGTTTCTTCCATCCTTTTTAGTCTTGTAAAAACGTAAATAAGTTATTTCTTTAGGCCTTGGACTTCTGCCAAGACTACATTTCTTTTAGGTTGTGTATTTTGATCATTTTAGTGTGATAGCCTCAATTTAATCGATTATGTAAGTGACATAATTAATTAAATCGAGAAACATTTTACAAAGTATGCATTTTGGGTTTTCTAGCATAAGTTCTTTGTGACCAGGTCTTGGCAAGCGGATTAGGGTTTATTTGGGCTAGTTTGGGCCCCAAGGAACCCTATAACATTTTCTTGGAGAGCTCTAGCTCTCAATTTGCAACTCTCTTGTTTCTAAGTTCATTAGGATAATATTTCTCCTAGACTCTCTTCCTATACATTTTCCTCTCCTTACACATACCAACCTTCATCCAAATCCCTTCCGCTTCCATCAATCTCGTTCATCATCTTTTTCGTGGTTCAACATGGAGGAGCTTCAAGTTCATGGAGCCATTTCCATCAATCCTAGTGAGACTTATTATTTGTTGGGCCTATTATGCCACCCAATATTGATATATTTGTTGGGTCTATTGTGTCACTTGCTATTAGGTTGCTATCAGATCACCTATCAATGTCTAATTCTACGTTCAATATGTATATGTCTCGACGTTAGATGAGTGTGATGGAAATTCCACGTCAACTAGAGATAAAACAAGTTTACATTATATAAATGAAATGTCACCTTATAAGTCAATTTTATGAGATTAAATTACTTAAATCCGACTTCTTAAAATAAGATATGTAAAATAATTATATGTCTATTAATTACATGTTGATAAACTCTCACAGTAATTAAATACAATAATAAAATATCTCAACTAACTAATTGAGGAATCATGTACTAAAAAATTTAAGAGTAGATGATAGTATGTAATAGAGTGTCCAATAAAGTAAAATAATAAAATTTTCAAAATATTCTTTTTAGTTGCTCGTGACTATAAACTATATGTCTCAATAGTTCTCTTTATATGAATTGAGAATAACATTGGATACTATTGATTTAATTGATTTTTCTCCTGTTCTTTCAAATTCTTTACTTGATTTCTCTTGCTTTTATTGATATGAAATATTTGACAATCCTTTTTTCGATTTATAAAAATAACCAATTTAAAAACATAAAAGATCAAAAACAAAAAATCACTCGGTTAGCGGAGACGTAATCTAACTCTGTAAACTTATTTAGTGGTTAAGTTAAAAGTGATCAAATAAACTCTTTTAATAGACATAAAATACTATATTGAAATCTTTTAAACTTAATGTACCAAAATACTAAACCCCAAAATATAAAAAAATATATATATATATACTAAAATTAACACTTAACTTTAAAGAAACTTTTTACTCTCTTCAACTTTTTGTTTCAACGTTTACTTCTTCTACAATCATCTTAAAATTTTAAACTAAATAAATCAATCTTTTATCAGTGAAATTAATTTCAAATTTTGGTAAAAGTTCAAAACTTTAAATATGTATGGATTTATATTTTACTAATTTTTATATTTTACAATCCTTCATGTCTTTCTTTGAAAAGAGTTTGATAGTCTTTTCTATAAAACTGTTTATAGTTTCTATACAATCTTGTATCATTGCTTTTTATTAAACATTATGTTTATGTGTTTTTTATTAATAGATAATGTCAAAAATTTTAAAATTATTAATAATAAATGTATTTTAATATTTATCTATATCTATATACAAGGAGTTCTTTTTTTTCACATTTATTTTTTAATTTTCTCTTTTAAATAATTTTTTTGTTACCATTTTTATTAATTGAATTTAACTTTTTTTACACTTAATTATTTTTTAAAGAAAAAATTCTCAACAAAATAAATAAAAATCATTTATTACAAAATTATAAAAATTACTTATATTTAATTTTAAAATTTTGATAATAAAAATAATAAAAAATTTATTAGTTGAGTGTGATTTCGATAATATCTTTTGACATAAATAAAAACATTTAAATTAGTTGAGTGTTATTAATATTTGTGATTTATATTAAGAACACACCTAAAAAAAAGGTCTTATCTATTAAAAGAAATAAGAGAAAAAAAAAAAAGACAAACTGTAGTTTTGTTTAGAAGTGGGCTTAAAGTGGTTTCTAAGGTGAGATTTGCACCTCACGCTGAGGTATATTTATCTCGTGGGTGGAGTTTAGCTTTGATACCATGTTAGGAGTGGGCTTAAAGCCTAACTCAACCCCACAAAACCGGGTTGTAAGGTGACACCTCACTTATATATTATGAATTAGCCTTATCTCTAGTCGACGTGACACTTCCAACAATAATAATTATTAAATTTGAATAAAAAGATTATCAATGTTTTGATATAATATTTACTTTGAAAATGATGTTTTAATATCTATATTTTTAATTTTATTTTTATATGATATTTTTCGTTAAAATTTAATAATAAACTATACACAGTCATAATTAATTATAAAAGTAATTATAAAAATTACATATGTAATTTTTATTAAAGATTTAGTATTTATTTCATTCATATAAAACTAAAATAAAAATATATCTAAAGAAAATTTAACTCAATATGAATGAAACTCAAATAATCACTTAAATTAATCCATAATCAAAATAACTTATATGTTATTAATCTAATAAATTAAATCATGAAACATAATTTTTGATAATTAGAATGGATAAATTAGATTGGATCCAACTCCAAGAGAACACATGGTCTTACCTAATTAAGAATATGAGGTAGTAAGCAAAGTCTTAGTAGCTTATACCAAATAAATGGTATTTCATTTTCTTAGTAGAATTTGGAAACCTTCAAACATGAGCTGGAAGCAGAGGCATCACCATAAGCCGAAATCATTGACTTCGTACACATTTTAACATGCCAACAACTCACACAATTCCTCATTTTATTTTATTTTATTTTATTTTTTCGCTACACAAACTATATAAAATACTAAACCTCAAATATCACATATGTCATGTCAAACAAGTCATTCGCACTCATAATTAAGATCCTATCCTACATTTGAATGTGTCATAATGAACTGTTTCCTAATCTTCTATTAATAACTCAACAATAATTTGTGATTTTGGTTCAGTGATACCACTGATTAATGTACAACATTGTCTTTAGACGTGGAAAGAAAAATGGACAAACACATTACATAATCATACATGAATAAAATATCGATAACATTAAACTTAAAAGCTTTAAAATATGTTTTGAATTTTTAAATGTTACAAATTTAACATTTAACATAAACTTCTTAACTTCGAGTGGTTAAATATATAATTCATTTATATTATTTATGAATAATATTTTGAGGTATTTTCATATCGGTAGATGTATAAATATTCAAATTTGAAATTTGAATAAAATTTCGTTTAAGTATGGTTGAGTCTACGTAAACTAATTTTAACAAATTTTGAAAATTATTATATAATACAAGAAAAAATAACTTGAAGAAAAAAATAATAATAATTGTTATGAAAATTTTATAGAAAACATGTCAAAGTAATTATTAGTCTTTAAACAATAAATAATTATATTATATTATATTATAAAAATTAAAATAAAAATAATAATTATGAATAAAAAAATAATTTTTTATATATAATTATAGATAACTTAGCATAAAACTCAAGCTTTTATACGTACAAATGATTATTGATTTTTTTTTTCTTTGAGAAATTAATTCAAACTATTTAGTAGTATCTTGTTACAAATTTATATCTTGTTTCAGTATAGTTTTGCCATTTAAAATTATTTTTTATCTTTGTTTTTCTTTAGTTTTGTCACGTCTACTGTAACTTTTCTTTTAGTACTTTTTTAAGTTTATCATTAAAGTTCTTCAAGTTTTAGCTTTTAAGTTTTTTATTTATTTTTACCTCTTAAGTCACTTAGTAGAATTGTTTTTATTTTATTTTGTACCTTACTTCACGTTTTTGTCTTATATGTATTTTATTATTGTGTGGATGAATAAAGTAATATATATATATATATATATATATATATATATATATATATATATATATATTTTTTTTTTTTTATTTTTTTTTTTTTATATATATTTTATTATTGTGTGGATTAATAAAGTACTATATATTTTTTTCCTTATGTTCTTACTGTTATATGTATTTTATTGTGTGGATGAATAAAGTACTATATCTTTTTTTCCTTATGTTCTTACTGGAATATGGAGGATGGAACTTTGGAAAGGTGAATAAGGTTCAAGTGATGATTTGAATATTTCCTTATGTTTTTAGTCTTTTTTTATAAAATAGATATATTAATGAAAAATAAAATAATAGATTTAAATTTTTTTTCAAGTGATAAAAAGAGATATTCATAAAGATGAAAACAAGATAAATTTACTTATTTGTATATTTTCAAACATGATACTACTTTTTTACCCATTTCTTAATCTTTATAGGTGGAGATTTCTTATTAATTTTTTGGAACTTATACCAGAAAAACGTTCTCAAAAGTATTATTCAATGAGGGAAAGAGATGAAATTAAAAAAGTTTATTTAAAATGGGTTCTATATCAAATACAACATCAAAACTGTAATTTTTTTTAAAGAGAAACATACGTTGAGATTTCAATACTAAATTATATATATATTTTTGTTATATTAGTGACAATGATTAAATATATAAATTTTGAGTATATTATTTTGGCCCCTTCAACCATTTTGATCAAGATCCGCCACAGCTTATGACGTTCATCAGTAAGAGAGTTTTGAGTTTTGATTTATGAGTGTATGAGTGAAATTAAGGGAGTGTGTCATTCCTGAGAAGAATAACATATATCTATAAGATTTCTGGACCTCTATAGAATCTGTTACAAAATCTTGAATATCAATAATAATAAAAATTTACATTATATAAGATAAATTAGCAAGATAATAACAATAATGTACCATCATATATTGTGATGGTACATGATACAAAGGGATGTTGTGATATCAATATATCTTCAAGTCAAACTACTGAGATTCTGACCATATATTCTGTTAATATACGGTTACAACTCTAACAAATATTTTGTTAATATTATTTAAATTCTTCAGGCTAATAATATTGAATGGGCCTTGTTGGGCTATGCTCTTAAATATATTTGTTTGACTAGGTAGGTACACTTACCTCTCTCAGAAAAGGATAAGAGTCAAACACTAATTGTATTTGATTATTTGTTATTTTGTTTTCTAAACTTAGGTCAATGTTAAGATTACCATCTTTCCACCCTCTACTTAAGCATTAATGTATAAGAAAGAAAATAGTAAACTAAAGAGAATCATAGAACAATAAAAAGTGCAATGAGAACAAGTGAGAAGACATATGGATAACATACGAAGGACCTCTCATACCCCATCTCAACATGGAAGTCATAATGAGATAGATTGAAGAATTCAAGAAACGAGTCATGACTTCTTTGATTACAAAGTGCAAAAGCCAAATTTAAAGATATCAAAATTTTATGGTATAAGTGATAAAAAAAAAGTATTTAGAATAGGAAGCTAAAGTATATCAAATTTATAAAATATATAATAGAACCCAAAAATTCCAATTAGTTTATTTATAATTTAAGGACTATATCATAACATGGCAAAATAAAAACTCTTGGGACATTGGAAAAATAAGAGATTATATGTGGTCTTTCTAGAGGACTTAAAATATTTTATGTGCTTTAAATTTGTTTCTTTTAGGAATGACAATGTCGTGCAGACAATGCAGCTCAACCTCATGAAAAAGTGTGGGGTGAATTGAGTATTTTAGCTAGTTGACCCTATAAGACCCGAGAAAAATAAATAAATTTCAAGAATGATGGGCGTGAATATTATTATTTAAAGTAAGGTTTAAATACTACTTTGATCCATGTTTTGGTCCAGTTTATTCAATTTGATAATTTTTTTGTGCGTTCATTTTGATCCCTGTTTTTCTAAATTATGTTCAATTTTGTCCTTTTTATTCACGTTGTTTAAATTGATAACCATAGATTGTACATGCTAACACTGTTCACATTACGCGGACTGTTTTAATTATGATTGTTTTTGTTTTGTTCAAATAAGTCTCTATTTTAGTTAAGTTTGTTCAATTTAGTCCATCCTCCACTTCATTACCCTTAACTTCCACTTCATCATGACCTTCACAATGGACTCCTCCATCATGCTCACTCTTTATTTCATTATGATGGTTTCAATTGGTGGTAGTAGTGGTGAAGGGTCATGAAATAAAAAGTGAGGGTAATGAAGGAGTCCATGGTAAGGGTCATGATGAAGACCAAACTAAAACCATCACTACGACCCTACAACCACCACCATCACCACCACAACTACAACCACCACCACAACCTCCCTGCAACCACCCCCTACAACCACCACCACCACAACTGCCACACTAAAATCATATTCACCACCATCAAACTAAAACCCTACCACCGTTAGTGTTGTAGTTAGTGGGTTTAGTGTAATGGTGGTGAATGTGATTTTAGTGTGGTGGTGGGGGTGGTAGTGGTGGTGGTGATTTTAGTGAGGTGGTGGTTGTGAGTTTAGTTTGTTGGTGGCGATGGTTTCAATTGGTGGTAGTAGTGGTGAAGGGTCATGAAATAAAAAGTGAGGGTAATGAAGGAGTCCATGGTGAGGGTAATGATGAAGTGAGGTTGAGGGTAGTGAAGTGGAGAGTGAGACTAAATTGAAGAAAATTAACTAAAATAGGGACTTATTTGAACAAAACACACGCAATCATAATTAAAACAATCTACGTAATGTGAATAGTGTCAGCTTGTACACTTTGTCATTATCAATTGAAACAATCTCAACGAAAAGGACGAAATTAAACATCATTTAGCAAAACAGGAACTAAATTGAACAAACTAGACCAAAACAAGAGCCAAAATAGTATTTAAATCTTAAAGTAGTAAATAATAATCTATATCAAAGTGAAGAGTACCATAATTAGTAAGAGCTCTTTGTTATGGATTGAGGTTGGGAGGTCATGTGTTTGATTCCTATTGTGTTGTAATTTATGTTTTATTTTATTGGACATGTTTATGGGTGTAATTAATATTTGTAATGTTTGTTGTGTATGTAAGTGATAAGATAAATGTGATAGTTTGCTTGATTTGGAATTCTTTTTTGGAACTTAAAGGTGGTGAGTTCAAACCTTGACTATAACAAAAATATATTAGTTTTCTTTTAGCATTTTTGGTGGTATTTTTGGGAAGATGAAAAGCTGAAAGCAATCTAGTTGAATTTGGTCACACACACAAGAAATAAAAACTCATTAAGGTGAATGAAGTGCATAATTAAAATTATGTTTTTCTTTGTGTTGTTTTTGTGCTGGACAGCATGAACTAATAGAAATGGATAAGGATATTTTTTTAGGGTTGTTAGTAATATTAACGTTGACATGTCAGGAAAATAGGGGGTTTTATTTTGCTGAGTTAAAAATTGGTCTTTAAGGAGAAGTGGTAGTAACATTGGTTGTTTTGAAAGAGAGTGGTCAGATTTTGGTCAGAGAAAGAGTAGAGCAAGGACGTAAAGGAAGGAAAAGAAAAATAGAGTAAAGTTAAGAAGTCTTTGTTGGAGGAATTTCATGTGAAGGGAGCTAACTTTTTCTTCCTATTATGTGTGGCGGTATGTTTGAAGTTGAGATTATAGAATGGTAAAATATGTTTTGTTGGTGATCATAATTATGATAACGAAATTTTAGTGGATGAATCTCTAATGAAATTCTAAAATTCATATATTCTTTTGGATTAAGTTTTTGGTGTAAAGATTTTATTTTTTTAGTTTTTAGTTTTTATTTGACAAATTGCTTTTAAGGAGCTTTTATTTTGATTAAATTGTGTTTCCAAAATAAAAGGATAGGTTTTTATTATATCATAAAATATATGAATTGGTATGTGAAAAAAAATGGAATTGGTATGTGATGAGCATATATTTTATAGTGTGTAAAAAGTTAGTATTTTTGTTACATGTGAAAGTAATATTTTATTTGAAAAAAATAATTTATTTAAATAATAAATTGATACATATGTCTAAAAATTAAATCTTTGTTTATTGGTTGAGCAATTGCATGGTTATTTTGTTTATTGGTTTAGTAATTATGGTATTGTTTTGGTATGATATGATATGTAAGTATAAGATTTTCTTTTATTAGCAATTTAGTTTTGGTTTCTTTAAATGTCCATGGAGGATGTTGTATTTTGTTTTAGCATGTATTTTGTAATACATATAATCATATATATTTATATATATGTTATTGTTTTTATGATATAGTTTGTTTAAAATTCTATAAAGAAGTATGTATGGTATAATGTATTATAGTTGATGGGAGTCTTGTATACAGTCACATAAAAATTATATCATATTATATAACTTGTTGGAAATTTTGTGTAATATGAAATAATATTATATTATTTTCAATAACATGTATATATTTTATAATTTAGAAGTTATATGCTTGAATTTTCTTTTACGTTGAAATAATCACTACAAAAAATATTAATTTTAATGAAGGATATTTAGTGGAGGTTAATATAACCTTGGTAAAAAAATTTAAATAGTAGAGGTTTTAAGAATCTTTGTTAAATTCTAAAGGTTTATTTAAAACCCCATTAAAATAACATAGGTTTATTGAAAACCCCATCAAAATAATGTAGGTTATTCAAAACCCCAACAA
>Ga0214545_1009192_pt1 | contig 15193 bp, 9 predicted proteins | sample CNSS4metaG_FD_160064 | JGI IMG/M metagenome (GOLD analysis project Ga0214545, IMG submission 160064) | Root nodule microbial communities from cowpea collected in UCLA plant growth center, Los Angeles, California, USA - CNSS4 | ecosystem: Host-associated > Plants > Roots > Nodule | place: USA... | reverse complement strand
TTTTTTTTTTTTTTCTTTGATTTTATTTTGTCCTTTTATCTTATCTTTTTTTTTTTCAATTTTGTTTTTATTTTATTTATTTTTATTTTGTTTTCCATGTTTTTCATATTTATTTTTACTTTTTATTATTTAAGAAAAAGAAAAGAGAAAAAAATGATTTGAAAAAAAAGTAAAGAAAAACAGAAAAAAAAAGTAAAATAGAAAAGGAATTTAAAAAAAAGAAAAAAAAAAGAAAAAGAAAGAAGGTGTGAGGATTCAATTATCTGCACTTAGTAGACTAGTCCCTCTCCTTATTTGGTGCCCGAGCCTCAACTGCTCTTATTTGTCATAAAAAGGAAACTGCATCAACTAAGGATGATGGAGAGATGCTATGCTGACTTGTCGCGTTCGTATGGATTGATTGAAAAGGGAAAAGGTGACTCAACTGCAGAAAAAAAGATGGTAGGAAGCAACCGTGACTTCACAATTCCTACTCCATCTATGTCTTTCGGCTATGAACAAAAGAGAGGAAATATCATAAATATGGACATCAGAAAAGAGATAGGGGCACAAAGAGAGAACAAAAATCAAACAGGAAAAAGAAAAAAACAACAAGAATCAAGAGGAAGGATGCAATCAGAGTCAAGGAAGGAACCAAGACCACACCAGCAGGAGGTCCAAGAGGTAAGCACCCCATCATGGAAGATTCAATACTTGAATGCTCGGATGAACATGAAATTGTTTGTGCTTAAATGAACATGATGTTGTTTTAATTGGACTTGCTATGTTTTATTTGTTGTTGATTCATGATCATACGTGAGTTATGGTGGCTTGAGTTGTTGTGGTTGAGTGCTTGAAAACATAATCTTGGGTCATCCTTATTCATCTATACTCATCAAACCTCTTGCACATTTTCACTACACCCAAAGCCTTTGCATTCTCCCGCATAAAACCATCACAACATGTTCACACTTTCCTCTCTCATCCTCCACTCAGCCTGTTCGAACTTCGACTTACCGCCGACAACGATTTTTTCTTTCCTCTCTATTTTTGGGCTATAAATCACATGATGAGGAAGAAACTGGGATGCGAAAATGGTGGTGGTTCTGTGTGTTGGTACAATGGCGTGACGGGTATGGTTTTGGGTGGATAAAGGTTGTTGATGGTGAAGGTGAATCTCGTGGAATATGGGGATGATGGTTTGGTGGTTTTAGCAGGGCTGGGGTTCAATTTGGTTTTGTATGTATTGGTCGATGGATGTCGATCTGTGTTGAAAGGGGTTAAGTGAATTTGTGTGAGTGCGTGAAGGTAGTGGATGAACTGGTTTGGCTGTTTTCTGCAGGTTCAAGATGAAGGTGAGGGAAGGTGTGTGGCATAGGAATAATGGAGTGGAGTATGGAGGATGGTGAGGATTTGTCACGGTCTTTGGCTTTGAAGTATTTCTATTCTTTTTTGTTTTATGCAAGTTGGCTAAGAAAGAAAGATGAATATTGCCATGGCGTATATGGAGGTGTAACTTCATGAGTGATACCCACACTTTCACATACCCTTCCAAACTCGAGTGAGGTGTATTCTCCACCCCCATCTGTTCTCAACACCTTAATCTTCTCTCCACATTGTCTTTCAGTCGTAGCCTTGAACCTTTTAAACACATAAAATACTTCACTTTTCTGCTTGATGAGATATGTCGATGTTTTTCTTGTCAAGTCATTAATGAAAAGAGCAAAATACTTGTTGCCACCAGGAGTCGTGGTTTGCATAGGGCCACACATGTCTGAATATACTATCTCCAGCTTGTTTTGTGTCGTTTGTGGCAAATACTTCTTGAAAATACTCCTTGGTTGCTTACACTAGACACACTCTTTACACATTGTATCAGGGATCTGCATTGGGGGAAGCCCATTGACCATTGAATCTTTGCATAACTGAGTCAAATCTCTAAAGTTCAAGTAACCAAAGCGCATGTGCCCCAGCCACTCTGCTTTGTCTTGTGTCAGCGTGAAACATTGATGGTTTACAACATGCATCACTACACGAAATGTCCTATTTTTGGACAAATTTGCCTTAATAACTAGTTTTCTTTCTTGGTCAAAGACACTAAGGCAGTTATCTTCCATTTTCATTACAAATCCTTTATGTAAAAGCAGGCCCAAGTTGAGGAGATTTGTCCTTAAACCAAGTATATAAAGCACCTATTCAATAACAACTTCCTTCCCATTATCATCATGTAGAACAACCCTGTCAGATCCCTCTACAGTGAGACTTCGATCATCTACAAACCATTCTTTTCTTCCCATCATATGCGTCGAGCAAACAGAGTCCAAATACCAAGAGACCCCCTCTACATCATCTTCATGGGTTCTTGCCATCAACATCACAATCTCTAAATCAGATGACTCGTCTTGTGCTAGATTCGCTTGGTTCTTCGATTTATTCTTGGCTCCAACTCCTTTCCAACATTCTTTTGCGAAATGACCAAAGTTTTTGGCAGTTATAGCACCTGACTTTTCGTTTATCAAACTTCCACTCTTTCTCCTGATTAGAAACATGGTCATGGTTATCAGACTCACTCGAATCTTCCGCTCTCTATTCTTGAGATTCTTTATGATTGACACGCTTCTTGTTAGGCTTCCTAACCATCTTTCCCTTTCCTTTATATTTGAACAGCGCTTGTAGAACTTGTTCTTTGTACTGTCGTCGTTCATTGATGCGATGCTCATGAGTCTCTAATGAGTGTTGCAGTTCTTCCAACTCCATGGTCTCGAGATCACGAGTTTCCTCAATAAGTACTACTACATGATCGAATCGAGGTGGTAAAGTCCTTAGAATCTTATCAACAATATATTGGTCTGAGATCTTATCTTTGCAGGGTCACATGGCGTTGACGTGTTCTTGCACTTTATCGAAGTATTCTGTCACAGTATCACTTTCTTCCATGGTTAGACACTCAAATTTTCTTCGTAAGGTCTGCATCTTCACCTGTTTATTCTTATCACCATCTCTATAGGTTTTAACCAGAATATCCCAAATTTCTTTGGCTATTTCAGCCTTTGAAATGCGGTTGAAAACCTTGGCGTCCACACACTGGTATAGAAGAAAGTGTGCCTTGCTATCAAGCTTCTGAAGCCCCTTGTAATTTCTTTTCTCCTTATGAATGGCTTTAGATCCTAGCTCGGGTAATCCATCAAACACTACCTCTGCAACATCTTGATAGCCAAAGATTGCTTGCATTTTGATCCGCCAATCGTCGAATAATTTGCCATCGAACACTGGTAATGTTCCTTGCATCATCCCTCCAAGATCAGCCATCAGACACTCTCGATTCGTTCTGAATTTAGAAACTACAACACAAACTTGGAGTAGAATAACGCTTCCGCTGAGATCGCACATGTTGCTGTACAAAGTTTTCACAACCCGAGGATCGTCTAAGCTCTACATACCATACAAAAATTAGGCAGAGAGAGAAGTAAAATAGAGAGAGTTTGATACGTAATGTCCACTATGTTATTTGATAGACTAGCTAAAGCAGCCTTTTATACAGCATGAGCCAAAAACAGGATGAAAGTTTAAAATGGAAAGAAGTCTTACAATTGTAAATGATTATAGAGACCTTTTAACAAACTAAAATAGAAAGCTTTTGACTTATATTCTAACATAAAAGGAAAACATAGTGCAGAGGAGAAACAATCGCCGACGGCTTAGAGCTTCAATCGAAGAACACGTAGTGGCCACTCTCGTGCGCGTTAGAACACAAGAAGAAGGAGGAACTAAACGTGTTTGCTACCGGTGAAACTTTCGTTGGTGATCGACGTCGTCGTCGGTGCCCTTAGCTGGTTGAAATAGGTACGACATTGATGATGGTTAGTGGCTAGTTCGAAATTCAAAGAAGAAGAGACAACTTCACATGTGCATGATAGAAAAAAAAATGAGAAGAAGAGAAAATGGGAGGCAACGGCGTCGGCAATTGGCAACACCTTCGTCGGTGGTCGGCGTTGGCATTGGTCAGCCATGAGTGGGTGAGGGTTAGTGCCATGGGTCGTCAATGTAGAGGAGGAAGAAACCGTCTTTAAGGTTTTCATGTTATGAGAGTTATATTGGGGTTGGGTTTAAATCTGATTTCGTTAACTACCTGCACCACCACTTTTAATATTCTCACCCTTCTTTGTATTGGGTCGGTCTCCTTCGTGTACCCCACATTTTTCAATCTCTACACCTTCATTATTTGTGTTGGCCTCCTATGTACTTTTTCTTCTGCACCACCGGGTTTACTAACGTCATAGCCTATTTGTATTTATCTTCTATTTTAGGCTATTTTTTATTTTATTTCATGTACCTCTCACTAATTATTCATGCACTCTCATTTTGTTTTCCACTTTTATCCTTCTTAAATAAATTTCACCTTTTTAATTTTTTTCCTAAAAAAAAAAAATATTTGAAAATTATAAAAATTACAAAAGATAGAAAAAAATCTAAAAATGAAAAAAAAAATTCACTTTAGTGTGACGGTCTGGTCGCCCACACCATGTGACACTCATTTTCAAAAGTACCAAAAATACTTTTCTTTCCCTTTTGGTGTCCGCTCGTATGACACATATTTTCAAGTAATTAAAAAATACCAAAAAATTTTAAAATTTTAAAAATATAAAAATATCAACATTTTTAAACAAACAAGTTTTTTAAGAACTACGTGATCCTTGATTTTCCACCGTGAGATACGTATGAGCAAGATTAGTCCTTGTTAAGTTCACTTCCAAAAATAAAATAATTTTCCAAATAGTTTTCAAATCATTTCTCTTAAAAGAACTATATGTAACCCTAATTTCTCATTTTGAATGAAAATACGTAGGACCAAAGTCAATCCTTATTAGACCCAAAAAATAAAACAAATATTTTTGTTTCTTTTTAATATTATTATTTTATTATTTTTGGAAAAAATTAACATTTTGAAACCACATCAACTTTGCATCTTATTGAAATTGACTATGATTTCACATTTCAGATTCACATTTGGAGTAGTTTTTCCCCTCCTGGATCGTTTATATAAAATCTTATAAAAAATATAAATAAGGAAAATAGTATGAAATAAAATAAATATAATAATAAAGAGGATATAGTAATTTAAATTAAAACAAAGGTGTAAGGTTTTCAAATAAAAAATAGCATGTTTTTTTTTCTAAATGGATGCAATCTTGCTCTGTATTTTGTAACAATATTGTTTATTTACACAAAACTTTTTATTTTTGTTTTCTCTATTTTATTAATAATTTCTATCAAATCATTCTGTAAATAAAAATTCTACTAATTCAATATATCAATGCTATTTAATAGTTATCACTAACGATTAAATATCATTGAAAATATACTAGATTCTCTCTAATGTAATTACTTATGAAAATTTACTTTGATTAAATAAAGGTTTTTAACAGGTATTATATATATATATATATATATATATATATATATATATATATATATATATATATATATATTATTATATATATATATATATATATATTATTATCGATTGACAGATAAGGTGAACAAGAGTCCTACAATAAACACACTCTCGCCCCCAAAATACTAATTAAATATTCATGTTTTTAATATATTCATGTAATAATATTAAAAAAACACTCTATCAAAATTTCACCTTTTTCCTTTTTTATTTATTTTATTCTTTATTCTTTCTCTTTTGACATTCTTCTCTCCGAACCTTCCTTCCTTCTTTCTCTTTACATATTTTGTCATCCTTAAATGTCATAAAATAATTAAAATACAAAGATTATATAGTTCCAAGCTTATATATTATCTTTATTGCACTATTTTTTTTTTCTTTTATATGTCTGTTATTTAATGTATTTTCAAAAATATATTGATTGTTTTATTTTTTGTGTCATCTAATTTTCTATCACCTGTATCCTTGGTCCTTTGTTAGTAATATTCTTCTGTATTTCTTATTTATTTATTTATTTTCATTAAAATATTTGCCTATTTATTTCTTTAATAATTTTATTAATTAATTTTCCTGTTTATTTCTTTAATAATTTTATTAATGAATTTGCTTTAATAGTATATTAATATTTTTTATTTTTTCATTATTTAATTATTTACTACTAACATATTAATCGACTTTCATTCTTAGATTCGTTTTATCTATTTTTAGTGATATATTTATCAATTTTTATGTTTCTTTTATTTAAATCAAGTTCACTAATGTATTAATCCACATCTAATTATCTATTTAAAGTTTTTCTTTTTGATTTTTATAATATTTATTTTACTTTATATTATGTAATTTATTTTAAATATTATTCTTTTCATAATTCAATTAATAAATTTATACTAAGAAAGAAGATAAAAAGTAAATAAGTTTTAGTGTAAAATTTTTATTAAAAAGATGTTATGTAAATTTTATTATAATATGTTTAATTATTTATTTGGATAATGTGTACAAATTATCGATTAAAACAATAAATTTTGATAAAGATAAATTATATATATACTCTATTATCATATTATATTTTCTTATTAAGTTTTAATATTTGTTTGGTTCATGTGTATAAATTATTATTTAATAAAAGGTATGACGTACTTAAAGAAATATTAAGTCTTGATACTAACTAAGTGCAAATTTCTTATAAACTAAGTTTGTGAGATTAAATTGTGTTTGAAATTCACTTTAAAATAATTATATTATTAATATTGTCAATAATTTTTTTTAAATAAAAAATAACTTTTTATTAAATTTTATATATATATATATATATATATATATATATATTATTATTAACATTAAGAATCTTACCATTACAATATTACTAATTATGGTATATCTATGTTTATAAAAATACAATTACTGATGAAAAGAAAAGTTGAATAGACTATTAGTTGTATAATAATATAAACAGAAAATTTAAATTTGTTTTGAAAAGAGTCTGTATTAAAGTTTGGAAGGGAATAGAATATTAATCTTATTTTATGAGATTAAAATATATTTTTTTTAAATATTTCATGCCATGTGAGTTCTCAGACCTCAAAGAACACGTGTTGAAAGTTTTACATTTTCTCTATCTTGAATAGTGACCCTACCGTCTCGGTCCATACATATAATTATTATAATTATCGTTTTCAAATAAATTGTCCCACTAGTTTCCAACAAAGACTTGTGGTTTCTCATTAATTAAATGAATAATTACAAATAAGACTTTTATATCCCTCTTTAGATAATTATTTTTCAATCTCAATCTCTTAATAAAATAAAAATTCAGTCATTTCTAATGCTTTTTATAACTGTCACCTCACAAAGTGAAAACATAAAATGAATTAAACTTTTTTTTTTGAAAGAGTTCTTTTTTCATATAGTTTGTATATTCCTTTTTATATTCACACAGTTTTACTTTCCCTTTTTCGAAAAACTATGTTAATAATTGCAGGTTTCGTGACAGTTCAATGTCAGTTTTATAGACAAGAGACAAATCTTCTCTTACTTTAACATTTGTTTTTCAATATTTTTCACACATTAATATATAAAGTAATATAAATTATATCAATCATTAAATTTCAATTTAATGAAATAAATAACGGTTTTTAACAAGAACTCTTATAAATTCTGACTTGAGGTTTAAGAAAAGTAATACTTAATTTAAGAATATCTATTTAGTATTTTAATTCAAGAGAAGTGCGTGTTTTGTGGCTGTGTGCGTTCTCATGGAAAGAAAAAACCACTCTCCTTTACCTCCAAACTACCTCACTCTCGCTCAACTCCGTGAACGATGGCTCAAGCAACATAACCAAGATAAGGAATCACAATCACAAGACATGGGAGAAAATCCAGAACAACATCAACAATCTCCAGAGCAGCAGGATTGCAAAAATCAACCGGACATGCAAGTAGCCGCTCCGAGTGATGGATCCGCCGCCTCTAAGTCTCGCGCTCAGAAGCGCTATGTTGTCAAGATTCGGAGCGATTCTGAAACCAAGCGCCTGATTGCGGGAGTGAAACCGGATAACCGCCGCAAATCGGTGACTGAAGTCGGTGACGGTGACGGAGACGGAGACAAAACCAGCTCCGGAAAAGGAAAAGTCGGTAAATGGAAGAAGAAGTGGGGCAATAGGAAAGTGAATCCGAAAAAAACTAACACGGAGGAGAGAGAAGCAAGTGGAGAAGGTTCTGGAACAACAGCACTGGAAAAGGAAAAAGCGTCAGAAAAGGTCACAATCGAGAGCGAGTTGAAGGAGAAGGAGGATGGTTTGGTAAAGATGAATGAGGTTGAAGAGAGAGTTAGGGTTTTATCGATTAACTCGGGAAATGGAAAAGAGAAGGCAAAATCGGAGGAAATGAATACCGGTGTTCGTGGTTTTCACCAGCGGAGGAGGTATCAACAACACTCTAAAGTTCGGGTGGGGAGAGCAGAGAAAAATATGGTTTGGGTAAGGAAGGATGAGATTTGAGACTTAGTTCTGTGGTCTTGTTAATAATTGGTGAAGTTGTTTTCATTTCTCAAATTTGTTAGTATCAATCATAGAGTCTTTTACAATGCTGCTGCTCTATCAAATGAATTTATATGCAATGTTTGTGTTTCCGTTGTGTAATCCATGACTCATTGATGGAGATTGCAACATGTTCATATTCATCATTATCTGAATGTCCTTACTCTTTACTCTTTACTCTGTTACTGTGCTGTGTTGTTTACAGGGAGTTTCATTTGGTATTCATAGTTGCATCATGTGTGAAGCAATGTGTCTTCTTCAAAATGCTCCCCTGCTATTTTTTACCAAATCAAATGTTTAATATTTAATAGTATAACATCACCAACATTTTCTTCTCCATCATCCTCCATTTTTTTTAATGTTTCTTGTCTTCTCTATTTTATAATTCATTCAGGTAAAGGTTTTGTAGATGGTGAAGTTACTTAACTCTTTCGAATAAGCTTTTCATTTCTCTCAAAGGATGAGAGCAACTGCAGATGTGACACTGGTAGAGGAGTTATTTCTGGATTGTGGTAATGGATTTAACAGTTCGAAAATAATAATTTCATATTTAATGAAATGGCATTTCGGATCATATAATTGGTAGTGATAATGGATTTATCACGATAGGATAATTTTGGATTGTGGAATTCAAAGTGGTAAGTTTAACTTACGGATTAAAGATTTGATAAGTTGTCTTAACAAATCCAATCTATAAATATAATATGAATTTAAAATATATTTATAGATTATTTGATTCGTGATTAAATTTCTAAAGCATTAGATGCATTCCATAATTTAGAAACTGAAAATGTAATGTACTGGAGACTACATCACTTGTGTTCAAATTGTAAAACTTAAAAGGGTTCTTTGATACAATTTGGAATACAGTTGCCAGATGCCATGACTTGGAGTAAGAAGGAGCCATATCATTAAGGCCGTTTCTGTCTCCACCTCTCTTTTTTTTAATGCACTCCCATAAAATGTATAAATTTGAAATTGCCCTTCATTAAAAGTTATTTCTGCATTTCTTTTAACGAATTTTGGATTATAAAATTTCAAAATATTTTTGAATTCGAAAAAAACATTTCAAATTATATATTAAAAAATATTTTGAAACGTGTATTTTGAAATATATTTTCGAATTTGAAAATATCTTATACAATTTAGAATATAAATTGAAAAATAAAATATTTTAGATTAAATTCAAAAAATATTTTTTGAAACATTTAATTCAAAATATTTTTTTATGTTTCGAATTAGATATTTGGATGATATTTCTAATTAATGTGTAAATTAAAGATGGTCATGGGTTGGATTTTTAATTATCTAATCCACATCCATCTTAGATTCAAATAATTGAATTAGATTTTTTATCCAAATTCATTTTTTTTTCGTAGAACTTGTTTGAAGTTTTTATAAAACCCAAATCCAAATATTTGGATCAAACTTAAAATCTAGATCAAGTTCAAAATTCATAATTCAATAAATTTAAATTAAATTTTTTAAAACTTGTGTCCTTAGAATCGACATTATCAAATTTGGCAGAATTTTGGTTGAAGCCAATTGGCCGAATTTCAACATGGGACCGACTCGGTTGAATTTTGGTCGAGGTCGACTTAGCCTAATAAGGCCAAATTTTGTTTACGGCTGACTCGGCAGAAATTGTTGTCAAATTTCGTTCGGGACCTACTCAACCAAATTTGAACCAGGGCCAACTTGACCAAAGTCAGGTCGAGGTTGACTCAACTGAATTTGGTCATATTTTAGTCAAAGTTGACTCAACTAAATATTAATACTGTCAAATTTTAGTTACAGCAGACTCTGCTGAAAAGGCCGAACTAAATATTAATACTGTCAAATTTTAGTTACGGCAGACTCTGCTGAAAAGGCCAACTTTCGGCCGGACTAACTCAACTAAATTTTAAAGGTGATGTCTTCTCAACAGAACATGTAAATAAGAAATTATAAACATATCTTCTAAAAAAAAGGCGAGGTGAGAAAAATCTGTTATCAAATTTTTAGCAAACTTTTTAGCAAACTTGTAGCTATAAATTGGATAATTGTATAATTGTTTTATACATGTATAATTTTAATTTGTTTTGCTTGATCTTTATTCGACAGATGGAATAAAAACTCTATTGTAATTATTTAAAAAATTAATAAAATAGATTTCTTTAATATGTTTTAATCTATTTGGTTTTGTTATCTACCATGCATCCAAATATTTAATCTAAAAGCAACAATATTTGTTTAGTATGATGAAATTTTCCAAAAGGGAAGATATCCAACCAAGTAAGATTTCAAATTTTAAAAATACTTTAATCCCAAACCCTGGTAAAGAAAGTGATAATTACTTTTAAGTGGAATAATTTCATGGCACTTAACAAATGTATTAATGTTCTAGACCGTTTTATACCATTAACAAAAATAATGGGGCATAAATCCAATTCTTGTAACTGATTAAACCAAATTAATCTTGAAATGTTTGGTTACTAAATTGAAATTAATTGGAATTCATATACAATTCTCCTTATATTAGAAAAATGATCAATCATTTCAGAAGTTGAAAAAGTTCTTTCATCTGATACTGGTAAAAGATGTCTCAAGATAATGCTGCATGCAACCATGCAAGTGCTGTCACTGACAACAAAGGTGGTGCTACTAACAAAAACGCAGGTGCTGCAAAGAATGTGGAGGAGGTGAAGCCACATGCTGTGCATGAACAATTGCCAGGAGTTCAATACTGCATCCTGAGTCCTCCTCCATGGCGTTAGTACACTGTTGTCTACTTGTAATAATGATAATAAGAACTGTAAAAAGTTTGAAGTTTTTGGAATTTAGAACACAAAATCTCACATATCTTTGCAAAAAATAGAAAGAAGCAAAGTTTTTTGTTAAAATGTTTCTGAAAGAGTATATATGATTAACTCTGAATGTTGCTGCATGATGCAGGTGAAGCAGTGCTATTGGGGTTTCAGCATTACCTTCTGACTCTTGGAGTTACCGTTCTGATTCCAACCATACTTGTTCCTCAAATGGGTGGAGGAGTTGTAAGAACTTTTTGTTTGCTTTTGAGGTTTTAAATATTAGAAACGAAACTGAATGGTTTGATCAATGTAGGCTGAGAAGACACGAGTGTTTCAGACACTTTTGTTTGTTTCTGGAATAAGCACATTTCTTCAATCCTTGTTTGGAACTCGACTTCCGATTGTAGTTGTTGGTTCATACACTTACATAGTACCTATAACTTCTATTATCCATGCCAGAAGATACAATTCATACACAGATCCTTATGAGGTCAATGAGACTATTTTTGCTTCTTATATTCTGTTCTGTTACTGTTAGTGATTTTCTGACTCAGTGCTTGATTTTTCTAGAGGTTTATTCAGACAATGAGAGCTATTCAAGGTGCCTTGATCATAACTGCATGTTTCCAAATGGCTATTGGATTTTTTGGCTTTTGGAGGAATGCTGTTAGGTTAGTGTGATTCTCTTGGCTGGTTTCATAATCTGATAATCTTGTTTTAATAACTATTGTATCTTAGTTTTGATCAACATTTTTAATAGTGTTAGCCACTTCAATCATCTCAGGTTCCTCAGTCCACTGAGTGTAGTCCCTTATATAACTTTCACAGGACTCAGCCTCTATCGTTTTGGTTTCCCAATGGTATTTGTGATGTCTTGATTTTCATGTTTGACAGAAGTTTGGTATTGCTTTTCCTCCATCTATATTTTCCAATCAATGTTGCAGGTGGCAGAATGTGTTGAAATTGGGCTTCCAACACTAGTTGTGTTTGTTTTCATATCGCAGGCAAGTTGGTCTTGCACAGTTGTTTACCTGTTTGCTTTGTCCTACTTGATCTTGGTGGACCAAATTTTAAAAAACAGGAGTGTGTGATTTCAAATAAGAATTTCAGGATGAAAACAGTGAAGAGACAATACCTAAGAAACTTTAAACCATTTAGTATTTATTTTTTAACTTTTTTATCTAACTGTTTGACAGTGTTCTATGCTTATGCAGTATCTTAATCGTTATATTGGCATCAAGAAGCCTATATATGACCGATATTCAGTGCTCTTCACTGTTACAATTGCATGGTTATTTGCACTGTTTCTAACTTCATGCACTGTGTATAACCACAAGTCAGAAAGTACACAGAATAATTGCCGCACCGATCGTGCTGGACTTATTACAGCCGCTCCATGGTAAGATTGAGTGCAGACATGTTTTCTCAATCAGTGATCAGTTATTTAAACGCTGCTAAGAACTACCGAGCTGAACATTGTCTTTCAAAAGAAAATTGTAGAAATGATGAGATTGAAAACGAGAAGATAGTGTGACATGAACAGCAATTCATGAGATAGGAAACACACGTGTTGTATGTATGAAAACATAGTTCTTCAAAAATGGTTAATAATGTTTGAACATGTGAAATGTTTATGAGCTACACCACTTTCAGCCCTTTTAAGATGAGGTCAAAGTTTAGCATTTATACGCAGGGTGTATTTTCCTGGTTTCTTCCAATGGGGGCCTCCTACATTCAATGCTGGGGAGGCTTTAGCTATGATCGCTGCTTCCTTTGTTTCATTTTTTGAGGTAGTCACTTTACCCCTTGATTCATTCAAACTTGAAAAATCATTCAATGTTCATCTTGTTCAAACTATTTGTTTGCCTTGAAACTTCAAACTATGCAGTATACTGGTACATGCTATGCTGCAGCAAGATATGGAAGTGCCACACCAGTGCCACCATCTGTTATCAGCCGTGGAGCTGGTTGGGTGGTAGGATTCACTAAATTTTTCAATTTTCTCCCTTGAATCTAGTTATAAAACCTGTGATGTGATGTGACCTATTTTTAGTTGTTTGTGTCATTGTTATTGTGTTTTTAGGGAGTAAGTGCTTTGCTGAGTGGCGTGTTTGGTTCTATAACCGGGTCTACAGCATCGGTGTAAGGATTATAAACTTGTTATCTTATACCTTGGGCCACTTTTCTCTCTGTATTATTTCAGATTGTGCTTTACTTGTATTTCAGAGAAAATGCTGGTTTGTTAGCGTTGACAAAAGCAGGAAGCAGAAGAGTGGTTCAAATATCATCTGGTTTTATGATTCTCTTCTCTATATTCGGTATGGTAACCAATGTGATATATATATATACGATTCATGATTTCAGAGTCTCGGAGAAGAATATGGCACAACACTAGTATTTGAGATCCAAAGTTGAATACTAACATTGCCAAAACTACTTTATATCAGTATATGCAACTCTCACCTTGTTAATTATGATGGGTTGGTGTATCTAATATGATAGCATTAGAAACTATATTTCATGAACCAATGATAGGCTCTATTCATAATTTCAGAGTCGTGGTGTATACTAACGTTGGACATCCAACATACACCTCAGTTCGTTTGACTAATAAGACAGGATTTGATACTATTGTTCATGAACCGATAATTTTCTTTAATTGGCTATGTTTTCCATAATTTTGTTTTTTCTCTTCGTTAAAGTATGATAACACATGCTGTTTTCTCTTCAACTAGGAAAAGTGGGAGCATTTTTTGCTTCAGTACCCATGCCAATTATAGCAGCATTATATTGTGTGTTATTCGGCTACGTTTGTAAGTTCTCTCTGATTAGTGTTCATTGTGGTGTTATGGTTGGTTGAAAAAAGGACTTAGTAATGTTAAATACGATTTTGGAATATTATGCAGCTTCTGGGGGGCTTGGTTTTCTCCAATTCTGCAACCTGAACAATTTCAGAACCAAATTTGTGTTGGGATTCTCGTTCTTCCTGGGCCTCTCAATACCACAATATTTCACAGAATACTATCACGTGAAGGAGCATAGGGGAATTCCCTCATGGGTGAAATCTCTTTAACCCAAACCCCCATGATTGAAATCTGATTCATGTGATGTGGTGTACAGTTTTTTTGTTATGATTCATTGATTTGATTTGAATGAATGTGGTGCAGTTGAATGATGTTGTGAGTGTGATGTTGATGTCCCACACAACAGTTGCAGCTTTGGTTGGTTTCGTTTTGGATGTGACATTGTCTCGTGAAGATGATTGTGCACGTAAAGACATAAGTTTGCAGTGGTGGGAGAGGTTCAGCTTGTACAGTGCAGATGTTAAGAATGATGAGTTCTACTCTTTACCATGCAGACTTGATAAGCTTTTTCCACCTTCTTAGTACCACCATCACCACCACCACCATCTTCTGTTTTTTTTTTTCCTGTTTCACTTTATTTCCGTGATTAATGCAAATGGGATTCCTCATTTTTTGTTTTTTTGAACTTCCTTGTCAAAACTGTGTGGTTTCACTGTGTTATGTTTGGAGAAAAATGTTTAGAGCAATGCAAGGTTCAATTGTTGTTCATCTGATTTCTGATATGATTTACTTCATGTTCCAAATGTTTGGTAGTTTTCTGCATTTTATTTCACTGACTTCTATGCCTAAATGCTGAATGTTAACACTGTCAACAAATTTTTATACATACTTTACCTTTTAACATTTTTTTTATAACTTTTTTAATCATCAAACCAAAATATCCTTAAAGAAGTGAATTGTCAAAATGATGCATCTGGTGTAAAAAAAAAAAAACATTTTTTCGGTATAGCCTAAATCTTACCCTTTTTTAATTATTTTTGTTTGGGAAAAAATTGTTTGACGCAACATAACATTCATTTGACAATGATCTAGAAAAGTGAAAAAAAAAAAAAAAATAAAATTTTTTAATTG
>Ga0214545_1009188_pt1 | contig 15199 bp, 4 predicted proteins | sample CNSS4metaG_FD_160064 | JGI IMG/M metagenome (GOLD analysis project Ga0214545, IMG submission 160064) | Root nodule microbial communities from cowpea collected in UCLA plant growth center, Los Angeles, California, USA - CNSS4 | ecosystem: Host-associated > Plants > Roots > Nodule | place: USA... | reverse complement strand
TACACAAAAACAAAAACAATTAACAACCACAAAAACACCGAACACGAACAACACAAAACAATACAAACAATAACAACACAAACACGCACAACACAAATCATACATTTTTATCTCAATTTATTTTCAAATACCACCAATCATCCTGGAAAAAAATTCAACCCAATTATTTATCAAAAGAGAACAATGTAATGGAAACCAACAACTTTTAACAATTAAAAGCATTTAAAACAAAATTTTCAAAATTTTGAAACACTGCTTAGCTTAGGCCTCAATCTTGCTTGCCTAGCTAGAGGCCCTACTCACCCAACGAGCAACCTTTAGAAGTTCTTATCATAACTAGCTCGTCAAGTGAGGAAATTGTTTCGTCCAACGATCCAACCACTAGAATAGGCTTGCGCCAAAACTTCACTTTCCCAAAGACCAATCCTATCTGAGCTCTCATGTTTTTCACAAAGTTATTTTTTGTCCAACAAGATATTGGCTCACCCAACAAGCTAAAACATTGAGAGTGTTATTAAAGGCTCACCCAACCAATGTTTGGCTCACCCAACAAGAAATGAAATATGAACTCTTAGCATTTTCAAGAATTTAATTTCACTTAGCGAGATAATGATTCGTCCAACAAGTTTGCATAAATAAAAATACTCAGCGAATATATTAGAGCTCAAATTGGTCTTAATTAAGCTCCTTAAATTCTTTCTCTTGCCAAATTGATATATTTATTAAAATAACCTCTCAATAAACCATGAGTCGAATGATATATCAATTTACTTCACTACTCACACAAACAAATACATTTCCCAGGTATCACACCATTCTCACATTTAAAACACAACAACGTTACCTCTATTCATCACCACAAATCTCATTGTACCAGAATAAATAAGAACACCACATCATTTTCATAACTAAATCGTCCAACCTAGTGTACTCTCATTTTCTTACCTAGACTAATCCTCATACTCAATTGTGCTCCAAGAACTCTAACATTCACATGAGACTCTACCTCTACATAAAAAAACTCAGATAAACAATATGAAACATGGTTAAGTAGAGATTCATTTTGAACCCATTTCATCCACATGCAAATGCCCTGTAGCACAGGCATGCCATATTTCTAAAAATTGACTCAAAAGAAGGAGTAAAATTAAACTTACTTAAAATAAAATTCTAATGAACTAAGATTGTAATATTTTATGTCCATACCCCTCTTATGGACTCTAATCTTCAAACAATGAGTAGATCAATCAAAATCCTAAAAAGAGTGTACAAGAAAGAAAATAGATATTTTTAGAAAAATAGTATTTTCTATAAAATAAAGCCCAATTAACTTATTTTTCTATTTATAAGTTAGACCTAATAGTAAAATAATCAAATCTTATCTAAACATATTAGAAATATACATGGAAGCAAAGTAAAACAAAAATTCCATATAAGGGACCATTACAAGTATGCCGCGAAATAATAAATCCATAAAATAATTTAGAGAAAAACATGTAAAATTCTTTAACTAAAATTTTGCAATCACCGATAAGTGTCTCCGTAACATCAAGAAACATATTAAATTAGACACTTATTAAAGGCTTAAACTTTTTTTATCAAGGAAAAAGATCCTTCTTTATTTACATCAATGAACATCATCCTTAGATGAATGAAAAATGTGAAAACTAATGAAATCACATTGTTTTGCAGGAGAAAAGTGAGAGAATCAGACACTAAGCTAAGCCACTATTGAAGGAGCTTAGCCATGATAGTTGAAAATACATAACAATAAGAAGGATTCTTTGGTTGGGCCTAAAACGCGTTGCTCAGCTACACACATGAGCTTGAACCATTTATGAAATGCATTACATGGAATAGAAAGTGAAGTGATACCTCAAGCATCATAATAACAAAAGAAGTTCATATGACTGACAACAAACAACAGAGAAACTCGGAAAAGAAGTTCATGTGGTTGAGCCCAGAAAACTTGGTTAAGCCATACATGTACTAGTGCCTAAATGGTACCTAGAGGGGATGCTGAATTTATTCTACCAAGAGTAGAGGAATCACCTAGGACTAAATTTCCCTAGGTTATAAATTGTAGACATGCATCTAGAATAGTCATCAATCACCATCTATGGGAATCGAACACGACCACATGGTTAAAAGCCATGCGCTCTACCAGTTGAGGTAAGACGACTCATTCATTATACCAAAATAAAAAAGAATACCCCATCATTTTCATAACTAAATCATCCAACCTAGTGTACTATTAACAAAATAAGTTAGCTTCTCTTACTTAGACTAAGCTTCGTACTCAACTATGCTCAAAGAACTCTAACATTCACATGAGACCTTGCCTCTACATAAAAAAAAATAGATAAACATTATAAACATATCTTATCAATCACAATTAAGTAGATATTCATTTTGAACCCATTTCATCGAGATGCAAAGGCCCTCTAGCACATGCATGCACAATTTCTACAAATTGACTCAAAAGAATGAGTAAAATTAAAGTTACTCAAAATAAATTTTAATGAACTGAGATTGTAATATTTTATGTTCATACTCCTATGATCTTCAAACAAATGAGTAAATTAATCAAAATCCTAAAAAGAATATACAAGAAAGAAAATAGATATTTTTAGAAAAATAGTATTTTCTATAAAATAAAATACTCAATTTCTCTAGTTATATAAAGAGAGCCCTTGTAATAGAAAAAATCCACAATAGGTATCATTGGTATTAATGATAATCCATCACACCGTCTATGGGAATCAAACCCACGACCACATGGTTAAAAGCCATGCGCTCTACCAACTGAGCTAAGACGGCTCATTAATTATACCAAAATAAATAGGAATACGACATCATTTTTACAACTAAATCATCCAACCTAGCATACTATAAAAAAAAAGTTAGTTTCTCTTACCTTGACTAAGTCTCGTACTCAACTATGCTCAAATAACTTTAACATTTACACGAGACTTTGTCTCTACATAAAAAATTTAGATAAACAATATAAGCATATCTTATCAATCATAGTTAAGTAGATATTCATTTTAAACCCATTTCATCGAGATGAAAAGGCCCCCGAGCACATGCATGCAAAAATTATAAACATACAAGAAAGAAAATAGATATTTTTTTTTAAAAATGATATTTTCTATAAAATAAAATAGTTATTTTTTCTATTTATACAAGTTAGACCTTGTAATAGTAAAAATTCCACAAAATAAATCATTACGCCATCTGTGGGAATCGAACCCACGACCACATGGTTAAAAGCCATGCGCTCTACCAACTGAGCTAAGACGGCCCACTGTTACATAAACATTCATTTTAAAGCCATTTCATCAAGATGCAAAGACCCTCAAGCACATGGATGCAAAATTTCTAAACAAATGAGTAAATCAATCAAAATCCTAAAAAGAATATACAAGAAAGAAAATAGATATTTTTAAAAAAATGATATTTTCTATAAAATAAAATAGTTAATTTTTTGTTTAATTATGCCCTTGGTTCCCATTTTCGTTCTAAAATCTCAATTTGGTCCCTCTTTTTTTACAAGTCTCAATTAGGTCTCCAATTTTGTTAAAATGTATCACAAATGTCCTTGTGGTAAACGTTGTTGAGTTAATAGTGACCTGACATGGTTGGACAATACTAAAACAGTGACAAGGACCATAAACGTCAAAGTTATTAATGACGTGATTTAATTTAATATTAAAAAATAATTTTTTAAATTAAGGTTTATGAGCACCAGCGAGTAAGCACAAATATATAATTTAAAATCTTATTATTTTGGGTTAAAGAAAAGATATTTTGATTTTTGTTTCTTCCTTTTGTTTACACTGTCTGTGTAAAACATTATTTTTCAAATTCTATACCACAGTCTCTCAAATTAAGCACACCCAAATGAGACTTGAAAATGTTAAATAGATCTCCATAATTACTTCAGTTCTTACTCATATAAGGTAATATTTCTATATAGGTCACAACTTTTTTAATAATGGACTAAAGTGATTTGCAGATTACACTTTCAGGGACTCAAATGCCGTTGCCTAATTTAATTTTACTAATAAATCTTCTTCATGAAAATTTTGTTTTTATTTATTCTAATAGTTTTTTTTATTCTGCAAGGGCATTGTTGAATTTGAGTATGTGAAAGTAGTTACTTCACAAGACAATGTTTTTTTCTTTTACCAACATAACTCTCCACATGGAGGTCGTTGTTGATGAGAAAAAGGATTAATTGTAATTACTATTATTCCTTTAGAGCGAGACAAGTTGTGTCTTCTTTAATTTGTTGCCTCTTCTATTATGTAATTAAACATTACTTACCATTTTTTTATTTTGAAGATCATCATAAATAACCGGAGCATGTTTTGACTTTGCAATTTTACTTCAAACATGTATCTTCCCAAGGCTATAAATTAGGCTTTCATGATGTCAATATTCACGTTAAGTGACTATTTCATTTATGTTTTCTAGCATACAATTACAACTTGCTGGAGATTTTTTTGGTGTTTTTGATTGGACTTGTGATAAGCACCCAAACATTTTGGGGAACCGGTCTTTAAAACTAGCCGTTAAGGGAGGAAGAACCAAACACTTAAATCCTCCACCAAACATATCATACTACTTGTTAGGAATTTAAGTGTGAGTTCAAGTCTCATATTGATTAGAAATGAGAAAGTAGAGTATTATATAAGGATAAAGACCTATAAATTCATGGCCTTAAGGTTTTGGGTTGAGAAAGTAGAGTATTATATAAGGATAAAGACTCATAAATTAATGACTTCAAAAATTACTTTTTAATATTAAATCAGATTTTTATTTGTCTGTCACATCATTAATAACTTTGACATTTATGACCTTTGTAACTATTTCAACATTGTCTAACCATATCCGGTCACTATTTACTTAACGACATTTATATATGATAGATTTTAACAACATTATATACCTAATTGAGATTTCTAAAAAAAAAAACTAAATTAAAATTTTTAAAAAAATAGGACAAACATATAATTAGACCTTAATTTTTCTATTTATATAAGTTAGACATTATAATAATAAAAATTCCACAAAATAAATCATTGAAAATTAAACCCACGAACACATGCTTAAAGGCATGCACTCTACCGGCTAAGCTATAACGACTCATTAGATGCTTACGTCACCAAGCATTTAATAAAATTAAACACTAATAAACAATAATAAATGAGGACAAAGGACAAGAAATGTATTCCATGAAAGTTCAATCATCCAACATACCTTTAGTTCTCCTCTTTTGAATGAATTAAAAAAAAATCAATTAAGTCATAATCACTCATTATATAAATGTCCAAAAGTATTGCGTGCATTTACTATTTCAATAATGACGGTTGTGAAATTAAAAAAAGTCAAGAAGTGTAGAAAACATACACAGTTTTTTTTTTTAAAACACAAAACGTGTGGCTTTCACAAACATTTTCATTAAATTTAAATTAAAAAAAGAAATGAATGCATATTCAAAAGAGTTATCATCACATTAAGTGATTATATATCCATGAATAAATTTAGAAGACCAAAATAGGATTTACTCTAACAAAACAGTTTCAATGTCAAATTTGAGCATAAAAGTCAAAACAACAAAACTTTGTTTACTATAATGTTTTATAGGTGCACACTTTGGGTTATCTTGGAAAAAATAAATAAGAAAAAAAAGTAATATTATATTAGATTGAACAATATTAAAATCAGTAAATATTGATTTGAGGAGAAGACCTGACTGAGGTACACAGAGTCAGTTATAAAATTTTATGAATCTGAGACAAAATGACTAAGTTTTCATTTTATTTTTCTTTATCAACATACTCATCTTTAGTTTTATTTTTTTTATATGAATCATTATTTTTTATAATTCAAATTTTTAAAAAAAAAATATATTTAAATTTTTTCTTAATCAAAACTTATATTTGAACAACTTAAAATAATATTTTGTTTTTAATATTATATTTGAATGCTTGTAATGTTTTTCTTTTGAGACATTTAATAATAAAATTGAAATTAAAATTGAAATTAATCTTTTTTTTTTAATCTCTAAATTGAGTAAAAAATTATGATTACTAAGCAATTATAGTTGTACATAAAACATATTCCTTCCTTGGCTTTTATATTTGTATTTATGTATGACATAATATTGTTTTCCTTGTGTGACCATAGAATAATCAAGGTTTTTGATAATTTGAGATTTTAGTAATTTGTTGGGCAACTTCTCCGATATTTTTGTATTTTTTTTTACCATATATTATAGTTATTTATGTCATCATTTATTCTTTTTAAAAACAAAATTATTGATCTTTGAACTGAGAAAAAAAAATACTATTCTTATTTTTCAAATAGGGTGTATTATATTCTGAGGATAGCTTTAATTTTATTATATTATACAAATCAATATATTAAATAACACAAATAACTTTGTGCATGTAGCTTTAATGAAACATTCTGGACAAATTAATAAACACGCATAACATAGACCCAATTATACTCTTTCGCCTAAGAGTTTTTAAATTGATATTCTCATTAGTTAAGAAATAATTACTGTAAATTTATTTTATTATTTTTACAGTGAAGTTAAAATAATTAAATTTATTAATTAAAATAATATAAATGCATATAATAAATTTTATAAAAATAAAATTGTCCTTTTTAAAATTTTTATTAAAAATTTAGGTAATTAATTTTTTTTATATTGCTAAATTTATATATTTATAATTAATAATTTCATAAAATATTATTTTTTGTTTAATACAAAGGATTTGTTAAGTTAACATGATGTAGCAAAAGAATATTAAGTTAGAGAAAAGAAATTCAATAAAGTCTTGATATTTTAATTTTATTTATTTTTTTATAAACTTGTAAAATGTTTAACATTATTTTTTGTTGATTTTTATATTAATTTAAATTTTATTTATGTTTAATTATATTTTAATTTTTAACAATATTAAAATATAATTATTTTATTATTTAATTTGTTTTTTTAATTTTTATGGATAAACTATAAATAAGATATTAAATATAGTTGTGCAACACATAATTTATTTTTGTCCTTTAAATAAAATAAAACTGCATTAATAATTATTAAATCAAATATTATTTATTATCACAATTAACTATAAAATTTTACGATATTCGATTTATATTAATTATGATTAAGTAATATCTCTAGGACATTTATTAGCGAAAAGCCTTCTTAATTATTGACTTGATATAAAAGTAATTAATGGATACTTTACATCATGATGACTCCAAAATTATTCACGAAATCGAATTTCAGTTACCTAAATGCTGATGCAATATGTGGTTTTGTCTTCTCTTTCATACTATTTCTTAAAAAAGATACTTTAAAGTCAAATAATTATTGAAACAAAACTTTTTGGTTTGAGTTTTATGTAAACTTCAGCAACATAAACATATCTAGATTTGTCAACCTGAAGATAAAGATAGAAGGAAAACAAACAAAGAACATAAATTGTGACCCTATATCAGCTATTACTATAAAATCTATCCTTTCATATAAGTTATAAGAAGATGTTAAGAATTGAATTTTAATTATAACTCAATTTTGTAAAATTGACTTATAAAATTAGAATAAATCCATTTATAACAGAGAATAGTAAAAAAATGTAGGAACTTGCAACAGAATATTATAGATAGAGCTCTTGATAACTCAATATCTAATCTCAATAGACATCTTTCTTCTCCATCTTTTGAAGAAAATAAAATGAACTCTTACCATACCAGAACAAAAATGCTTTGTTTCTCTGTTTTTGGTACTGAACAAGTTAATTTGCAGTGAATCTCCAACAAAACAATATATTATATGCTGTGCCTAAAACATCCAATGAATGGAATACCAATTGTTTGAGCAGCTATGAAAATGAAATATGGTAGCAGCCATAATTTTACAAACTAAATACCAGTTCAGAGAAAGCCCTGTGTACATGTGAAATGAGAGTAACTCAAGCAAAAAAGCCTTAGGCCATAACACTGAAATTCCCCAAAAGGGTAAATTTTGGAAAGCATCATTCAGGAGAATTGGTACACAACATTTGCTACATGATACTAAGAATGTCTTCCCTTGGAACTAACAGTAACAAGAATAGGCAAAGTGGTTTTTCTTGGAGACATAATGGGACAAGAAACTGGAGGCAGAAGCAGATGAATCTGGAATATAAGCTGGAACCAGTATCTGTGATTTGCCAGACCCAATTCTCTTACCAGCTACATTTGCATAGAATAGACCTGAAATTGCTGGTACAAAAACATTGCTCTCAGAACTAATGTAAAAGTCAATCACTTTCTCCAACTCAGAATCTTCAGAATCCAGAAACTTTTTCTTCTTATCTGCAGGTATGATAGATTCCTGAAACAATTTGACAGAAACTATGAAATTTATATCTGAACATTAAACAAACAAAGTTTGTGTATGTGAAGGTGAAGTAAGAACAAAAATCTCACCTTTGTATATGTTCTAGGGAACAAATCCTTAAGAGAATCAAGGCTCTCATCCCACCTAGATTGTGTCACATAGATAGTAGTATCCTTGTCAAAACCAATCTTTCTCAGAAACATTGCAACTTCTTGTGCATTGAAGCAACTCTTCTCTTTATCACCATCACTTCCTTGGCATCCCTTCTTATCCAACATCTCAACCCTCAAATCCACAGCTATAAATTGGCCATCTAATTTTCGGCTTAAAGTTTTAAGTCTTTCGACCATTGAGTCAACAAGCTCGTGTGTTTCTTGCTGCAACTCTAAGCTTCCGTACATTGCTAAGCATGCAACAGAATCAGCATCGCTTTTTTCCCCTGTCTTCCTCATGTTTATTGAAGGAAAGTAAGTGGCAAGCCTCACACTCCCCTTTGATCTATAAATAGGTTCAACATGTTTGGCTATGTAGTCTTCTGTAACCCGATTCGGAACCTTCACGGCTGCGATTTTATGCTTTGACACGCGAGAAGGAAGATCCTTCACAACTCTGACCACTCCTTCCATGCTCTTCATGAACACATCGACATCATAAATGTCCTCAAAGTTCCTGAGACATAAGTTATATTAGCCATATGCAAAGTAGGTTAGACTTATTTCAAATTGAGTGGAACAGGTATCTAACAATGTCACAATGTCATCAGAAGGTGGCATTTTCAAATTATGCTGCATCCAAAACAAGTTTGAATATGAATGGAGCATGAAAATAACAAAGTATAGAAGTGTTTTTCATCTGTTAAAAGCATAGAACCTTGAGTCATTTTTCCAGTTTTTAACTTTAAACTTGGCTGGTCTTTTCTACCATCATCTGGCAATATAAGATCACCATCAATCACAGTAGAAAGCATAACAAGCTACAAAAACTGTTATGATTATTCTTAAAAAATATGCAAAATTTCCTCACACCCCTTTCACTCACTAATTTGTCCAACTATAGTAGAAATTGAAATAGAAGAAGCAATTTGCATCAACATTTATTTCCTCAGCACTAACCTCTTGTCACCAGGTTGGCTTCCTCTGATGTCAGGGATCACAAGTGTTGCCCCAAGACTACGAGCAACAAGCACTGCATCTGCTATCTGAATAAGGAATTAACAGAAAATTACATAATGTGGGAAGAAGTAATTGAAATTTTGGATTAAGAAGCGCGCATACATAGCTCATGATCAAACTTCAAACTTCACTAAGAGTTATGAAACAATAGCATAGAACTAACAACTAACACTCAATATTGTGGGAACTGACAGAGCAGCAGGCAAGAAGGTTGATAATAAGAAAAATCAAAATCAAAAATGGAAATCAATATTAGGCATTTAGGGAAAGTTATAGATGATATGCAGATTAAACAACAGATTAAGCAACTCTTCAATGAGACAAGAACAGTTGTTGAAGATTAAACAACAGATTAAGCAACTCTTCAATGGGACAAGAACAATTGTTGAATGTTACCTGAGATATATGGTACTCCGGGCCATTGGTTAATGAAAAGGTAACAAACCCCTCAGTCTGCTCCACGTTGCTGTTGCTGTCTGAAAGTCATTGCCAGAATATTAATTAATACCGACAAAAAGATGGTTCACAGGTATCACTTTCTAGTACACGACATAAGTTCCTTGAATATTTGCAAGACCTTAAAATCAAACTTTACCTTCAGATGGCTTAACCCAACAAGGCTTTAACTCATCACCATCTCCCTTCCAAATCCCTATGTTCTTTCTAACATGAGTAGTCTCAAAGTTTGTATTTTCAAAGCTGAAATCCTCTGTTCCAGGTTGTTTATCCTACAGAGCAAAAGGTAAAAAAAAATACCATTGAAATAAGTTCATTGTAATTATACTGAGAAATCACAAGAGGAATAATTAGTCAAAAGAAATATGCATGAGAAAAGAACTAGGACATGTACTGAACTGAAATCACTCTCTCTGGCCACAGATGTTTTTTCTCAATTTATGAATCCTGACAATTAAGGATCTATCATCTCTACAAAACCAAACACAACATGGGTTTCACCTGATCCTTGAGTTTCATTGAGTTCATTGTGGTACCAACCCAGATCCCTGGGTACTTGTTTGACAATAACAATTCAGAGTACCCTATGGAATGAAGTGGTGTGTGTAATGCTAGAGACAGCAATGAAAAAGAAGGAGCAAGAAATTCTTACATCAACAGCATCAAAATGGTCCCTTTTGATCATGTGTATGAGCATGACGAACATTGTGAGGGTGAGCACACCCGCCACCACTTGCCTTAAATCCACTCCCATGATCTGAACCTGCTCTTGTGCTGCAAAGGGTGTCTTTGAATGAATCTGGAAAAAATATCTAAATGGGGAAGGATCAGAAATGAGAATCAGTAGTGAACTTAAAGTGGAAGTGAAACATGAAGACCCAGAAGAAAGGAAGCAGCTTTAGCAGCACATGGAGGTGGGGAACACAGTGTATGATACTGAGACAAAAACCCAAGTTGATGCAGTAACTATTATATTAATGAGTGAGGGAAAGAGAGAGAGAGAGTGAGAGTTTGTGTTTCCCTCACTTCATCACCGACACTATTACTGACAATGATGTTCTTCCTAAGATCTTACTTGTGTTTTGTTTTCCTATATTTTTGTGTAAACTGCAATATATGTTTTCACTTCGTTTTTTCACAGAAAAAAATATAATTTATAATTTAGTGTTATGAGTTATAATATTTTAGGGTTATTTTATTAATATCAACTTTTTGGAACATAGCCATTTATGACAAACGTCTATCAAGTATTGATGAAAAAATACTCAATAAATTCTATTAAATGCTTTTAATTTTTTAGATACGTTTTAATATATATACTTAACACAACAATTAAATCGTAAAAATATAGCTGTCAATTATGTATAATTAGATGTTATAAAAAAGTAATAATTATTTAGAAAATTGTGTTAAATTATTTAATATTATAAAACTCTTCGTTAACAATAAATTTTAATAACAACAAATTGTTAGTCATGTGATAATGTAGATACTATTCTCCAAAATAAAAAATTATCAGTTGTTAAAATAGTAACAATTATAATTTTTTATTCATATAATAATAATTATTTTTTATTTTATAAATTAGTATACATATTTAATATTTTTAAAAATTAAAAATCGACTGTTGAAAGGAGATCTTTTTGTAATGATTTATATATTTACCTATGGTGTGGCTCAATTATCTATATCAAAATTAACCCATATCATAAAGTTCACACAAGTTCAAATTTTTTAGAAGAAAGAATGAGACTTTAAAATGTTTTAGATATGAAAAGATGTAATGAATTTAAAAGGTTATTAGCAACAAATTAAATGTAATATTTGCTTTAATGATTATCATTACATGCAATAATTTTGATATATAAGAGATCTGTGAGCACAAAAGTATATGCATTATTAAGATCCTTAGGATGGTGTTAGTTTAAGAACACAGGTGTTTAAAAATTGAATTGTATTTAAAAATGTGAATGATACTTGATGCCAACGCAGAGATGGTGAAGTAGTTTGGCATAGCATGCTGAGGAAAGAGGCGTTAATAACAACAAATATGTAATTCTATATTGTTGTTGTTCAGTCTCAGCTCCAGATCCGAAGTCATTGGCCACACATTGTAAAATATCAACTTTGAAAACTACTTATCATTCCAATCAAAATGTGTTACCCTGTCAAAATAAACTTTTTTTTTATCCTTTTATTATTCATGTGAAGCATTTTATAAGATTAATTCTGTCAGAAAAGTTGGCTGCTCGTTTTTCTATTAGGAAATTTTTCTCAGTTATTTTTTATTCACATTGAAAATGAAAAAAAAAAAAAATATATATATATATATATATATATATATATATATTATTGTTTATGGTAAGGTTCATCAACAATGTAGTATGATTTATGTATAAAAATGAAATTTGTTCATAATTTTTAATCTTTAGATTAGATTCATTATTTTTTTTTCTTTTCATAATTAGAGGTCAATTTGATTCATTCCATAGGATTTGATCCTGATCCACGTGAATTAGAGTAAAAAAAAACACATACAATCAAGAAATTCTCTGTTAAAAAAGTTTATAGGTTAAAATGTTGACAAAAAATTTGTGGACCAGAATCAACTCATAGACTTCCTTTTTAAACATGAAAAAATATTATTTTTTTTTAAATATATTATTAGATATTTGGCTTATGCCAACTCGTCTTAACTTTCAGATTGAATATGTTTGTCTTGATTTTTAATAAAAGCACTCAAGGTCGATTAAGGTTGATTCAGCTAAATTTTAGTTGAGATTGACTTGGTCAAATTTGACTGAATTTTGACCGAAATGACTCGAAAAAAATTTGTTCATAATTAATTCAATTAAAAATTAGACGAACCAACTTAATCAAGTTTGACTAAATCTCGATACTAGCTTAATTAGATAAAATATAAATTATTTTATAATATAGAGACTCAAACTATGTAGCCAATTGGTTGTTGGTTGAGAGAGGAGCAACCCAACCAACTAACTATAATAAAAATCAACTTGAGCATTTTTTTTTTATTATTATTGTATTTATAGTTGAAAATAAACAAACATTATTCCGCTCACAAGACTAACAAACTATCAACCTTAATATAAAATATTATTATTCCAAAATAATGTATAACGATGGGATAAAATGGTAGAAAATAATTACTATATCAAAAAAAAAGAAAAGGTTACCAAAACAATTTCTTAATTAGAAAAATGTTAATGGTAGTTCTCACGTGTGATAGTATTATAGTATAGGTCGATGTCACGAATTCTTTTTTCTTACCTTTTTTAATATTCAATATAAGAACACTTTAAAATTATAATGGAAATAACTATAATTCCATTTTCGTAAAACATGTTTAATTTCAAAAATGAAATCGGAAAAAAAAAATTATAACCACCTAATCAGCGCCCTAAATAAAGAAAAATTATGATTTTTTCAAAAAACACGGTGATCCTGTTATCCGAGATAAACGCAAATCATTAATACAAAAACTAAACAGTAACTCCCAAAATTTCAAAACGGATTTAATTACTACAAAAGACTTTATAAACTACAGGTCTTTTAAATTAGTGCAGTAGTTTTTCAAAAACATTTGTTTTCACACTTAAATACATATAATCCTAAATATTTATCCACTGCTGAACTCAATTTTGTCCATTACTTTATACCATTATGATAAAAAAAAATTAAAAAAAAAAACTAGTTCATTGCTAACTCTGAAGAGAAGAAATTGCAATTAAATTATTTGGGAAAACATTTTTAACATTATCTGTTCATTAAAAGAAGCAATTGTTAATTAATTAATTATTGTATAATGTAATTAGAATTTAGAATGGGTTATGGTTTTGAGAGGTCAACCAAAGCTGCATTGAGTATTAGTTATGTGTCTTTTTCATAAATCTTTTGAATGTGATTAAAAAACGACCTCATTTATAATGTTTGTAGTCAAAAATTAAATGAATAAGAGGAATTAGATATTCCAAATCCCTACTAATCCGCCTCAAACCATGGCTTTAAAATCTCCCGCTAAATCCTCGTTTGTGTTTCTTATTATTATTATTACTATTTTCTCTAAAACTTAGTTTAATTTTTATTTTTTTTCTATACGGTTTTCTTAATTTTAATTCAATTCAGTTTTAGAATTAGCTGTTTTTTCTTAAAAAAATAAAAGAAAACTAAGAGACTAAATATATATTAAGACGAGAGAATAAAAAATTAGAGATTCAACCTCGAATAAATTAAAAAGGAATCAAGCGTGGAACTTGTCATATATGATATCTTCTTCTTTCACTCAATTAATGCTATTTATTTTGTACACATGATTGTGTAAGTTGTGATGATTATTAATGGAGAGAGAAATTTTTATATTTATGGGAAAAAAAAGTTAAAAATAATGACTCAGAGATATAGAAGTACTAGCTTATTACTTTATTTTGATTTCTAGCTATCTGATTTATGGAGATATTGCTTCTAACAACTACTCTGCTTTTGTGAAAATCTTTCTAAGGCTTTTTTATTGTGGGAATGCTTGTAAATTCATTATAAAATTAAGAAAAAAGTAGTATATAAATGATATCGAATGGTGAGATTGTCGAGCCATGGTTCAAACCAAATTAACCAATTAAGTAATTAATTATATTAAATAAGATAATAAATATGATTAAAATAGATTGGATCATTATTAGGTGTTCTTAGTCAAAGTTCATGGAAAAATACTAAACACAAATTATAAAGGGAAAATATTTCATATACATTAACAACAATTTTATCATTGCATTTGAGATCGAAAAAAAAATATTTTCCTTCTTAGAGTCCTATTAATATAATACTGAGTTGTATTTGTAAACATAATTTAGTTAAAAAAATAAATTATAATTCATTGAAAGTTACACTATTACACATGACTTCAATCTATATGAAAAAAGAAAATCTTAAAGTTTTTCCCTATCATTTGTTTCATCACCTGGAAAATATTGATACATATTATTTTCACTATTGGACATTTTAATATTATTTTTAATAATGATAACAAATTCTAAATTTATTTAATATCCTATTTATAGAACTCTCTATTTATGTAAGATTGTTACGAGAATCATCGATCAAAATTTATATATATATATATATATATATATATATATATATATATATATAT
>Ga0214545_1009185_pt1 | contig 15201 bp, 4 predicted proteins | sample CNSS4metaG_FD_160064 | JGI IMG/M metagenome (GOLD analysis project Ga0214545, IMG submission 160064) | Root nodule microbial communities from cowpea collected in UCLA plant growth center, Los Angeles, California, USA - CNSS4 | ecosystem: Host-associated > Plants > Roots > Nodule | place: USA... | reverse complement strand
TTTTATATATATATATATATATATATATATATATATATATATATTTGCAATATCAATATATATATATATATATAATATTGTGTTTAGTAGTTTATAACCATGGGATATTACAATAATTATGTTGTCATTTGTTTCAAATTTTATACCTTATTATTTATAATTTTATTTAAAAATATTTAAAATATTTATACACATAATAAATACAAAAATGATAAAATAATTATAAAATAAAATTAAGAACATACCGAATGTCCAACTACCCAACGGAGCGGGGTAGGGACGTGTTTTACTATTTCATACCCATCCTTGTAGAAAAAAATCATCCCCATCCTCATACCCAAACCAAACGGGTATCAAAATTTTGTCCCATCCCCATCTCCACTGGGTAACGGGTATAATCTCGTACCCATACCCGTACCCGTTTTACTACTTCAATATTAATTTTAATTAATTTTTATATAATAATAAAAATTACGGTAAAGGAAACATTATATTATCAAATATTCAATATTAGGAAGATGGTTATTTCTTCGATATCAAATACTTTTAAATAAACTATAATTGTTTACATTTTAGATTAGAATGCCAAATAAAATTTTATGAGAACCAAAAGATTTATTCAATTTGCAAACATTAATGAAACCTAGTTGATAAAATTTAAAAATATTTTTAAAAAAATATAAAAGAAAAACAAATATTTAAATTAAATATATTTTAAATGTTTGTTTACTTCAATGTTTTAAATTCTAATAAATCTCTTTTTTATACACTAATAAAAATTATAATACATCACTTGATAAAATGCGCAAATAAAAAATAATAAACATAAGAATATTTTGACTTAGATCTTGTATCTTTTGAACTCCAATATATGTTGAATGGTGATAAAAAATATTCACGAAAATTACATTAAATTTTTATATTGTAGTAAATAAAAGTTATTTATACAATTATAGTGAAAAGATTACAGTATGATTGATAATGAGTTAGAAAATAAAAAATAATTAAAGAAAATATATCGAAATAGTATTCTACATGATGAAAATAATCAACAAATAAAAATATTAAAAAATTAACAAATGTGTCTTTGAAACAATTTGAGAGACTATTGAAAGAAATCTTACAAAAAAAAATTAATTATATAATTAAGAGTATGATAAGATGAAAAATACCTTAGAGATCTAAGAAAACTTTTCAAATATCAACATATATACTCAATGGTTGAGAAATAACGAAAATTATTTTAGCGAAACAAAAAAGTTCTTCAATGAAACAAATTATTAATAATAAGTAAAGATTTTTTTTATACTACCTATTAAATGAATGGTTTATGCTATTAAACACTTAAATTGAGAGTATTAAATATTTTGACGTGAAAGAAAAAATATACAATAAATAAAAATATTAAAAAAAATAGAAATATTCAAATGTGAGACATAATTTTTTTTAATTGACATACATTATTTTAACATAATTACATAAAGGTTATGATAAGATGAAAAATATATTAGAGATGTAAATGAGTTTCATGACAAACCAAATGATTAGAAGAAATAAAAAATAGAAAGTATATATATATATATATATATATATATATATATATATAGTTACTTAATTAATTGTGAATATTTTAATAATTTAAACGGGATGGAGATATGGCGGGGCATGTACATCCCCATACCCAATTGAAAAAGTCGGAGATTTCTCATACCCATATCCATACCCAATTAATGCGGGAATTTCCCATCAAAACGAGAACGGATTCGAACAATACCCAAAGAAAATTTATTTGCCATCTCTATACCCAATTGATCTGGATTTCGTCATCTGCTATACCATAACAAAATCCGCAGATATGTAAATCTGTTGTGTTCATAAAATAATATTATTCTTAACTTGATGTCTACATTCAGGGCTTTATTGAACAAGTTTTCGACATCCAATTTTCAAGGGGTGCAGATGAGTTTTAAATTCAACCATACTACCAAACGTAGTTAATATCTTTATTATCAGATTGAATTTTTTGTGGTGCAAAAGAAGGGGTTAGAGGTAGAGGAAGAAGCCCCGCTTTTCTTCTATTTTTTTTTTTTTTCTCTTTTTGGCTTGTTTTATAAAGGAAGGGTGTTTCTTCCTGCACCTCCCTATTTTCTTTTCCTTCACCCCATTAAAAGTGGTACTTTCCAAACTACCTCTCATTAAAAATATAATAAAAATCCTTACGCCTTTTTCTTTTTAATACTTTTTGAATTGAATGTTTCGGAAAATATTTCCAATCCAAAAAATACATTCTAGAACATCCAATTCGGAATATAAAAACAATGGAAAAGGATGTTTCGAAATGATCCAAAAATAGATTGATAAAGTCATAAAAAATGCAACATAAAATACAAAGAATAGTGATCTTCCATAGAAAAGTGCTAACAATTTGTCCAGGCAATGTTAGACAACAACTAGAAGCCCGTAATCATGTTTATGAGGAATTGAAAGGCTTGTTTCAATCCTTACACAATCTAGTCTTGACATTGTTGCCTCCTGACCACCACACCCTTTAATAACCTCAGTCCAACCTAAAATTGTCCCAGCAGCAGCCCATACCAATCTAGCCTACACCAGTGCAGCCCATCCCAGCCCAGACCAATCCAGTACCAGAACCACCACACACTGCGAGAGAGGACTCTAATTCTGATGATTATGTAGACTATTATAGGACCATATATGACCGTTATTGAGGACTAGTTTTTTAGTTTGAATGGGTTGAATTTATACTACTTTACTTTATGTTGACATGCATAATATTATGTTTAATTAATATTGTGATACTGATAAGTGTCAAGAATAAGTAAATTTTTTATTTGAAATTGACACTTATCATGTATCAAATGGTGTTATTTATGTATAAAATCAACCTCCTTAGCTTAAGATACAGAATGAGATATTGAAAAATAGAGTTTCATAAATTATAATGATATTTTGCTGTTTTGTAGTAAAAATAAAAAAAAATATCAAGTATGTCGCTGAGCCACAATATTGGAGCTGAGCTATGGAAGTAGAAAGACAAGACAACATATTTGGACTTTTTGGCTGAGCACAAGAAACGCAACTGAGCGTTGTGAGGAAACCCTCTTTGCAAGGAAACTTGGAGCCCAAATCCATGAGGCTCAATAACCAAGAAAACCCTTCCAAGAAGGAAAGGTCACATGTTAAGCACTAGGACAAGGGGCTAAATTGAGAAGGAAACCCACTTGTGAGGTAATCCCTGTGGCTGAGCACTGCCCAAAAATTCCTATAAATAAAGACCTTGGGTCTTCATTCTAAGCATTGAGTGGAGACTCCACAATGTAGTAGTAGGGCATAATAGGGTCTATGAGGCATGAGGAAGGCGCTCTTAGTGTAGATCTTATGTGTAGATGCTGTTGGAATTGCATTGTAATATTCTATGAGTAGTTGAACTCCCTCATGTCCAGGTTTGATGTAATCAATTCTTATTCTATTATCTTCTACTTCTTGGGTATTTATCTTTGCTTTCATTAAGTTGTTTGTGGTTTGATTTATGCTTAATGATGACTTAATCACTCATCTATTTAACTGGTCCAAAGTATGGTCTAATCAAATTATCATACATGTAATGGATGCTTTATGGCATACCAGAGTGAATGTTGTAGGAGAGAGTATTGCACATTAATGCAAAGACTCATTCTACCAAGAGTAAACAAATCACACTGGGGTTTGGAGTCCTTAGGTTCTAGTGCTTCAGAGATGAACCTAAATCTACATGGAAAGAGTACTCCCAAGACATTGAATGATTTGCAAATTAAGTAAACAAGATGGTAGTGGTATAGTAGAAGAAGATGAAATGAAGTTAATTCATAGCTCTTATTCCACTCAATCTATCTAATAACTACTATTTAATTTTACTTGCACCTTTTATCACAAACCAAAGACACAAAAATCAACCTACCAATATACTTGCTAAATTTTTGTGGATACGACACTTGTTGATATTTCTATGTACTAGTACACTTGCTGAAAAATGGTTGTTGAAAAATAGTTATCAGATACCCTTTTACATTTATTGTTGGAGTTGAATTGGATATATATTTGTGTGGAGTTTTATTATTGGCATGTCTGTTTCTGGATATTTATGGTTTGCAGGTCTGTAATTGTCTGTTGTGTGTGGTTAGTAGACATACAAAATAAACTTTGTAGTCTGATCATTCTTTATCAATGACTTTACCGATGGAACAATTCATCTAAATGTCATAATCTAATTACGTCGATATATCCGTCGATAAATGTTTCAATTATAGACAGAGGTTTGATTCGTCATAAACTTTTACAAACAAGTTGTTTATTGATTCAAAAGAAATGAAATTTGAAAACTTCTACAATAAAATAAACTTGATGAGCATGAGAATAAATGGGTGTTCTGAAATGAGATGAACAGACTAGACTAGGTATCTTCAAACAATACTTTGATACATATCATCAGTTTCTTTGATCAAATCATTTTTTCATAGAATTAAAAAAACTATGAATTATGTGTGGCTAATAATCTTTTTAAGCATGTCCTTCGAGAGATTTCGGTGAGGCTTCAAAAGCAAGATTCTCTTTAAAGAATGAACAAGAAAATATTCTTTGCATAGATAGAATAAATATTAAATTGTCGACATGTACTATGAATGTCTAATGTTATATATAAACATTGTATGTCCAAGATTTTCGTTAATTAGACAAAGTTATATCAACACAAGTTAGTTTGCATTTGTCATACAGATGAAATACTTCCATCAAACCTGATAGTTCATAAACACTTGTTTTACTTTATAGTATAAGCACTTAATCAAACCAAACTCAGGTCCATTGGATTTACTTTTGTTTCAAAGAAACTAATTTTGTGGATCCTATCTTTTTTTTAATATTGTTTCATGTGAAATCGAAATATTTGCAAACAGTTATTATAATCATTATAAATCGAATATTTTTATTACTTCAACACACAACTTTAAAATATTTATAAATCTAGCAGAAGCATTTTACCAAAATCAATAGGAAAATTTCAAATTTGAAACTATGAAAATATTTACACATTAAAAACAATTTTCTTAAAAAGGTTCTTTCATATATAGTTTATAATATACTTAAAAATAAATGTAGTTTATTAAAATGATGAGTAAGTAAAATGCTAGTTTGGTGACATAAAAGTAACTGGAATATTTAAATGAATCAAAACAGATATGACTAATGAGTAGTACCAAGAAAAGATAAAAGTTATAAAAAAAAAACACTTTTTTCTACGTCAAGTTCGAATCAAAATGAAATCTAGTCATTCTATTCCTTCTTTTCTACTTAAATTTGATTGTTCTTTTGGGAATGAAGAACCAGGAAATTGACTTGTTTGATTTGAAAACGCATTTCAAGGCCAGCTTTTCGTCAAGGAATCATCATAAAAATATTTGGCAAATTGTGTCCCTTCAATGTGATGTACACACCGTCCAGTTTGAACAAATATCCTTCCATGAGTACCCTTTTTACTTACTTTAAGTAAAATATGAAATAAGTTAAAATTTGAAATAATTACAGAACACTATCCAAGGTTTTAAAATTGTCTAAATAAATACAATTGTAAATAGCCAACTTTCAAATAGATAAGTTAGACGTTTTAAGTTACCGATGATATAGGAGTATTATTAAATTGTTTTTATTTGTTGAATATTTAAAATTTTTATATTTTTTAATTGAATTTTTGAAGTTTTTTTTTTCTTTTAAATTTGATGTAGTTGTTATTTCTCTATCTTAAGAAGTATGAGGTTATGTGATTAATATAAAAATATATATAATTAGATTAATGTAAAATGATAATTGAATTTATTCTTCAGTATCGTTTTATTTAACTATGAAATATCATTTTTCTTAACACATAGAGACAAGTAAAATAATATGACAAGACAATATTAGTTACAAACTTAATTAAAAAGTATAAAATTTTAAACAACTGGTAGATAAAAAAATTAATAAAAACTTAATTAAAGATATTCAAATTTACAAAAAGCTTAAACATAATTAAGGTAATAAGTTATCATATATTCAATTTTATACTTGGGGATGTAGCATTTAGTACAATACTAAAAAGTTATATCAGATTGATTTTTAGTCTGAATCGAAAAGTCTTGATTTTTTATTCTAACTAGTTCGGATCGATTTTTGACCTAAATCACTCGGTCTGGATTGATTATGTAAGGGTATAGGAAATAATTTAAGAGTGGTAATTGTTTTATAGATGATTTTCGATTATTGTAGAGTATATTTTTGGTCCCTCAAGTTCCAGTGAATTTTGAAACTAGTTTTTCTTTGAAACTTTATACCAATTTAGTCCTTCATCTTTAGAAATGTGTGAATTTAGTCCTTCTTTCCAAATTTTGTTAAGTTTATTTTACATTTTAAACGCATTTTATTATAATATTTGAATTAACATTGAAGCGAAAATGTGTCAAACAGTATAAACAATTCAAATACTATCATAAAATGCGTTTGAAACGTCAAATAAACTTAACAAAATTTGGTTGAAAGGACTAGATTCACGCATTTTTAAATATGAAGGACTAAATTGGTCAAAAATTTTGAAGGATGACTAATTCTAAATTTCACTGTAACTTAAGGGATCAAAAACATATTTAACCTTTTATATTATTATAAATGTGCTTTCAATATTTATATATATAAAGATTTTTTTAAAAAATAAAAAAATAATGGTAAAAAAAGTCCATCCTTTAACAAAACAAGTCACAAATTTCATCCCATTTTACAATGTAGGTTAATGGTGGAACAATTCCAAAATGGACGGAGCTAACCTATTTTGTCACTCTTATTTTCATCCACATCATATTCAATTATCTATCATTACTCCTGCAAAGTTAGGAAATTTACGATAAACATACCTAATGGTCATTCTAACCATCAAAACAGGTGATTGTTGGTTACACAAAAATGTTTCACTTGCCATTTGTTACTACAAACAAAGTCCCACAAAAAGCCATTCCCTGATACAATTGATAAATTTTTTTCTCTTTCTATGTTCACTTCAGAATAATATAGTCTTTTAAATAGACACAAAATCGTAATTATTATAACCAATAAATTTGCCTGAAAAATAAATATAAAATACTCATAGTTAGTAGACTTTGTAACATACTCATTTTATTAAATTTAACAAATTATTATTCTAGAAAAATGAGAGTTATGGGAGTTTTTATATTTTAAAATAATTGTCATTTAACATTATAAATCAAGCATCACAAATACTTAGAAAGACGGTAACATATTGGAATGAATTGCCTTCACCTCTCACAGGAGTGACAACGGGATGGAACCACGATGGTTTTCGTTATCTCATATTCATTTTTAAAGACAAAATTCATCTCACACTCAAACGTAACAGATATGAAACTGTTGTCTCATCCTGATTGGTATATAATCGTAAACGTATGTACCCACTTTCTCTATTATTTCAAATATTAATTACTTAATTTTTATAAAATAATAAAAAATTACGGTAAAGAAAATATAATATTATCAAATATTTAATAGTAAAAGGAAGGTTTTTTATTTCTTCAATATCAAATATTTAGAAAAAAATTATAATCGTATACATTTCAAATTAAAATACCAAATAAAATTTTATGAGAGTCAAAACATTTATTAAAGTTACAGATGTTAATGCTACCTAATTGATAAAATTTAAACATATTTTTAAAAAATTTAAAAAGAAAATAAATATTTAAATTAAAAAATATTTTAAATGTATGTTTACTTCAGTTCTTTAAATTCTAATGAAATCTATTTTTCTATACACTAATAAAAGTTATTGGTCTTTTTATCTTATATAATAATTAACTTTATCATTTTTTATGTATTGTGAAACTTAAATTTGAACTTGAATTATTCCCAACAGCAGTCTATGTTACATAATTATATAAACATGACTAATTTAGTTATATATATTATCAAACATTACAGAAAAAAGAAAAAAAATGTCAATTTTTAACAAACAAATATAAAAAATTAATATCAAACTAAAACATATATGCAAATATTTAAAATATATTTAACTCATGTTGGACCGGAGTTGATTCGTCCTTAATTTATAAAAAATTTTATTAACTTATAATAATATTTACATGTCATTTTACTACTTATACAAAGATAATTAAAGTTGATACATTAGTTATATACTAAAATAACATAATTATATATATTGCGCCATTTTGTATTTTGTGGGAAGGAAAAACGAATCAGCCCAGATAACAAACGGAGAAAGAGAATCTAAATTCAGAAAGTTGACTTTGATGAGAGCCCTATTAGCAAGAACAAGGGCTCTAAAGTTAGTCTCTCTATTTGCATAATGGACAAAAGCTTCTCAATGAATGATTATCTAAGCAGTAAAAAACATCAGCATAGTCAGAAGTTCATTGTCCACAGTTAGACCAAAATTATAATTTTAGTTAGATTTGATTGTGATCCAATTTATCTCAACTTTGTTATGGAACAATTGTAACAGTTTGTAACTGGATTAAAAGGTATAATTATTAATCAAAATATAATTATTTTTGTTTAAAAGTATAATAGTTCAAGCGTTACGATTCAATTGTATGATATCTTGACCTCAGATGATTAATATCGCTTAGGACATATTAGTAAATCCAATGTCGTAATCGCAATACCTGTCTAATAATCAAACACTACCTTCATGGACGTGGAAAATAACTCCTCACCAGAGGAGTGGAAATAGCACCAAAATGAAAAATACCAGCAAAGATAAATAATATAAGAGTTTTATTTGCTTAAAAGAAAGTGGATTGATCTAGATTTTACATTATAATCAGAGGAACACGAAGTTGACGTTGCTTCAGCACATGGAAAAGAAAGTTTTTGAAGACTATCAAAAACCTGAAGAATTATAATTTTCTAGTCATTTAAAACGGTATTAACAATATCAAATTGTTCGTGTTTTTTATACAATAGATAATACTATCATGTCATCCACAACGCAACTAATAATTGACTCATCAATAGGTAAGGATACCCTCTTGAGGTATTTGATTAAACAATTTTACCTTAATTTGATGCATTATATATATATATATATATATATATATATATATATTAAAATGGTAACCATTACATGTTAAAATTAGGTGCAACGTTGACAATATCCTAATCATTGGCATACATGTACAACATTCTCTTGATCAATGTTGAAGTTTATTAATTCTCAGAGATAAAGAACAAAAATCATCAATAATTGAAGAGGAAAGATTTGGAATGACTTTCGATTGCGTATCCTAAATCAACTCTATAAATTAATAATTAATATTTTAATAAATTATCCGTAGCAGTATATTATTATCAACAAGCTTTTATAATATGTTTGTTAAGTTGTTTCAAATATGTTTAAATGTCAAAAAAGCAACAAAGAAATTCTATCATATTTTTTTGAGATTCATACAAAGTTTCAATAATTGAAGTAAAGTTTGAAAGTTAAACAAGAATACAAGATCATAAGTGAGAGATAAATATGTTCATAAATGACATAATTCAAAAGATAAAGGGTCAAGAAAAATTCAAATTGAGAATGCGTATATTATTGCATTAAAAAAATTAGGGAAAAACAAAAGGTTCTTCTTTTTTTTTCTCGAATTAATGAATTCATTAAAAGCAAATGATTACTAACATTGTTCTAAAGCAAATGAAGGAGTCGTGGAAACTGCCATTTCATGAACATACAAAGCAGATATGTTACCAAAAATGTAATAGTCAACTTCATACGAACATGCTGTAGGAACAATATATAATAAAAGAGCGTTTACCAAAATGTGAAAATACACGTCATCATCTATAAAACACTAGAAGAAGCAATTAACCAACATGGGAATGTGGGAAGCCTTGAACTTAATGTAATGTTCTTTATAAACAAAATGTAGTTCTAATAGAATGCAAAGTTCTAAGTAACTCGGAACATTTATAAAAAATCTTGTATTTTTTTTCCTCAGCAAACATATATTTATATGTACATTATAGACATTAGGATGTCTCGACCCGTATACCAAAAATCCAATTTTTGACAATATGATATAGTTAAGTTCAACAATTTGACCACGGTTATATATATATATATATATATATATATATATATATATATATATATATATTTTTATATATATTTTTGGTCTCTCAATTTTTAGTAAAAATTGGAATTAGTCTCTCTTCGAAACTTTAGACCAATTTAGTTGCCCATCTTTAAAAAATGGATGAAGTTTAGTCATTTTAGCCAAATTTTGTTATGTTTATTTGACATTTTAAATGTGTTTCTCAGTAAATATTAAAGCAAAAATGAGTTAAACGATATAAACAACTAAAATACTATTATGAAATGCATTTAAAACGTCAAATAAACTTCAAAAAAATTCGTTAAAAGGAATAAATATACGCATTTCTAAAGTTGCGGGACTAAATCAGTCCAAAGTTTCAAAAAGGGACTATTTCCAATTTTCACTTAAAATTAAGGACCAAAAACATATTTAACTCATATATATATATATATATATATATATATATATATATATATATATATATAACCTTCCAGAATATAAAAAAAAACAAACTATTTGTTTAATTAAGATGCACTCAGAATGTTGTCAATGAAACTATGGATAACATAAATAAATTTGTTTCGTGAATATTGTTTAAACAAGTCCTTGTTTTGATAAAAAATTTATGTATTAACTTGGTACGAATGTAAATATGGGTACACCCAATTTTTTCAATTGAATATGATGATGGGGATGGGTATGTACATATTCATGTGTCCTCATATCCATCCTAATACCCATCATTGTCCTCGTTCTCGTCCTCATTTATATTACTAAAATACGTAGTCATAAATATATATATATATATATATATATATATATATATATATATATATTTAGTCTTTAGTTTTATAACTTTTTTTTTCTTAGCTACACATTTTTTTTCTCTCTTGTCAAGAAATTTATTTACATTTGGAAGATATTTTCCCTCTTATGATAACCTTTGTGTGATTTTATTTAATAGTCTATCAAATTGTTTTTAAGACATATTTGATTATTTTTACTTTTTTTAATATTTTTATTTGTTATTTCTTTTTATCATATAAAATACTATTTTTATATATATTTTTTATTTTCTAAAATGTAATTTTGTCGTTGTAATTGTACAAAGAAATTTCATTTATTGCAATATAATAATAATTCAATATCATTGTTATGAATATTGTTTATCACCATCCAACATATATTAAAGTTTGAAATATAAAAGATCTATGCTAAATTTTAACTATTATTAGTTTCATTTTTTTTCTTTGTGTGGTTCATTCAAATGATGTATTATAACTTTTATTACTGTATAAAAAAAAACATCCAAATTTGTTAATGTAGTGCTTCTATTTGAGGTCATCTTTTGATTTATATTAGTTGTTGCATATATAGCATTGTTTTAATCCTTGCAAATGAAATGCTTGCAAATATGCTAAACAACTCACAAATATTTGTTATATATTATACATGTTTCCACCCTTGTCACCGACCTACCCAACCACCTTAACCTAACCATTGGCATTTTGGTTTCCCACAATTTCATTTACCCTCTACCAATTTCTTTTCCCAGCCACAAACCTTGTTCTCCATTTTCTGCTATTTCCAACTCCAACATTCAATAAGGCTTTGTTTCCAACCCAAGAATGAAAATGACAATTAGACAATTTATGTTTTATCCATAACCAAGCATTTAACTATGTCAAGTTAAATATTTTCTCAGCATCAACTTTACCTTGTATAAATATTACATTGTTTCTATGATTTCAGATCTCCCAAATTATTGTTACCATAATATCTTCTAGACTCTGTTTTGTTTTTCACTAGTTTGAATAAATGGAAGTACCGAAACTACACTATAGGCAAGTTATGATGAACTAACTAATGCCTACCCACTTATCATAACAACCTCAAACAGACTAAGACACACAACGGGTAGAAAACAAATGCATTACATTCTTCTCCAAATGCTTACATAACTCACATGAATTGTTATCCACTCTAACACCTCTATAAGCTAGATTGTACTTTGTTTATATTTTATTCATCAATACTCTTCATGCAAAATATTATATTGTTGGTAAAGCCTTCATGTTCCAAAAAGTGTGAAATGGAGTAGTATTTTTCCTTGTCAAGTTATTTTGAATTATGTTATATGCAAAACTTACTTTGAATTCATCTCCTACTTCTTCTTTTTAAATTCAAGTGTCCTGATTATATCTTTCAAAATTTTGGTTCATTATCACTTTCATGAGTACTACCTTTTGATTTGTTTTCCAAAACGGTCTAGCTCTTCTCCAAGTCAATTTTCAAGCCCAAATTCCACCACTCCATCCCCTGGTTGCCCTATGATTATTTTTTTTTATAGTTTGACATAACATATAGTCTAGCAAACCTATCAGTAAGAGATATTTCACCTACCTATGTATAGAAATTTTTGTATGCTAGTTATGCAAAAAAAAAATGATAATGATATTTTGACCCACTTTTAACCCATCACTCCAATCACCCTTAGATAATTTATTTTGATTTTTTTTAGTGGTGTGATGTGAATATTCAAGGATGATTGGACTGGTGGATTAAAAGTGGGTCAAAAAAAGTAGGTCAAAATATCATTATCCAAATAAAAAATATAGGTTACATTACTCTTTTGGTCCCTCTATTTCTCAAGAAATTTCAATTTGGTCCTCAAGTTTTTCGTTATCTCAATTTGGTCCTCACTTTCTTAAAAATAATTCAATTTGGTCTTCGTCATTAATTTTGACCAGACAATGTTAAAAGTCAACACCACGTGTCAATTTCTGGTTTTTTTTAATTTTTTGAATTTTTTTGAATTTTTTTGAATTTTTACACGTGTAAATTTGGTCTTTATATTTGTTTTTAGTTTCAATTTAGTCTTAATTTTTGTAAAAATGAAGCAATATTGTCCCTCCTTAGATTGACACTCAATTTAATTTGTATACAACTTATGATGATATTCTTAATAAAATAGACGTTTTTATTAAATATTTGTAGAAATATTTTTAAACAAGTTTTTTTTTTAGTTTTATTATTAAACAAAGTTAAACCCCAAACTTAATTTCAAAAATTAACAATTTTTTCATTACATATAAAGGCATCAAGTGTATCATATTATACAAACTTGGTGAAGATTAAAAATCAAATAACTTGTCACACATAAGTTTAGAAACTAAATTTCAAGTTCAAAACAAAACCAAAGTCTAATGTTTTGTATAGAATTTAAAGTTAATTTTAAATATTTATAGAAATATTTAATAAAAACGTTAATTTTAGTAAGAATATCACCATAAGATTTATAAAAAAGTAAATTTAGTGTCAATTTAAGGAATGACAATATTACTTCATTTTTACAAAAATTGGGACTAAATTGAAACTAAAAATAAATATAGGGACCAAATTGAGTCATTTTGACACGTGGCACAATTATGAAGTGACACGTGTAAAAAATTAAAAAAATTTAAAAAAAAAATTCAAAAAAACCAGAAATTGACACGTGGCATTGACTTAAACACTGTCTGGTCAAACTAACGGTAAGGACCAAATTGAATTGCTTTTAAGAAAATAAGGACCAAATTGAGACAACGAAAAACTTGAGGACCAAACTGAAATTTCTTGAGAAATAGAGAGACCAAAAGAGTAATTTAACCAAAAATATATGTTCTTACCATTTTTCTTTTAGTTTTGAATATGACTCGTTCTTCTTTCTTATAATTTTTTCTGTCTATAACTCTTCTTCTTTTTTTCTTCTTTTTTGTAACTCCATGTATCTTTTTATGTTAATGAGCATGTTTATACTATTTGATTCACCATGATAGTTTTGTTTTGAGATTCTCATAATAAAATAAAATTATATACAAAAATAGGCTAGGTTAGAGCTGTCAAAATGGGTTGAAACCCGCGAGCCAACCTTGTCCACCACGAGTTCAGACCGAGTTGGGTTGAAAATATTTTACAAATTTTAATATGCGTTGATTTTTTACCCGACCCACCTAGAACCCGGTTCACCCGGGTTGAACCTGTGGTGAGTTGGGTTGACTTACCAACCCGCAAATAAAGGGTCACATAAGTGTTTTTTGTTAAGGTGGGTTTTACATTTGGGTCAGGTTAGGTTATTTTTTTTAGCCAACACATATATAATTTGTATTTTTGTGATTTTGGTTTGTATTTGGATTGTATTAAAGTTTATTTAGATTTTAATTAGAATTACAATTTAGTTTTGACTGTAAAAATAAATAAAAAAATTGTATTTTTTTAATTAAGTGAGTTGATGAACCAATCTGTTTAACCCACCAACCCGTGGTGGGTTGGGTTAGGTTCGAATTTTTTTGACTCGCTAATAAGTGAGGGATTGAGTTAGCTCACTGAGTGATCAACCCGTGGTGAATCGAGTTAGGTCAGGTCGAGTTACCCGTTTTGATAGCTCTAGGCTAAGTGTATGTCATAAATTGAATTAGTTTATATTTGTGTTGTAATATTTTCACTTCCTTAATTTCTATGTATTTTTCTATTTGTAAATAGAAATTTATTACTAGCTAAATCAAAAGAAAACCTAAAGGTATTTTTTTCTTTTGTTAGGTGGTTACTTAATGGTTCCCTAAGTACACTTTAACGACAATTTATTTTTATTTTAATTTATGAGATATTTTTGGCATGATTATCCATGTTAATTACAAATTAATTGTATAAGTTTTGAATATAATTGATATGGAGATACAGGTAGAGATAGCAAATAAATCCGCCCCCGTGGGTATTGTCCAAACCCATTCTCGTTTTGATGGGGAATCCCCGCATTGACTAGGCATGGGTACGAGTATGAGGAATCCCCGACTTTTTTGATTGAGTATAAGAATGGTTATGGGGATATACATATCCCCGTCATAATACCCGTCTCCCGCTATATCTCCGTCATCATTTAAATTATTAAAATATTCAAAATTAATTAAGTAACCCTATATATATATATATATATATATATATATATATATATATATTTATTTTTTTTTTTTTTTTTATTTTTTTTTTTGTTATGAAACTCATTTGTATCTCCAATATA
>Ga0214545_1009183_pt1 | contig 15206 bp, 9 predicted proteins | sample CNSS4metaG_FD_160064 | JGI IMG/M metagenome (GOLD analysis project Ga0214545, IMG submission 160064) | Root nodule microbial communities from cowpea collected in UCLA plant growth center, Los Angeles, California, USA - CNSS4 | ecosystem: Host-associated > Plants > Roots > Nodule | place: USA... | reverse complement strand
TATATATATTTATATTTTTTTTTTTTTTTTATTTATAACTGAAAAATTATAATAACTATTTAACCATTTTTTTTTTGCATACTGAAAATATTGTGGTATAAATTTTGAGATGTTATATTATGAATTTTCTTTGTTATATAAATGTATCCTAAAACATTCATTTTTTTCATAGTTCAATTTTTAGACATAACATGTTGTCAGGAAAATCAACTACTAAAGCAAAAACACTTACATGGTTGTTCCTTCAGGTTTGGAACTTTGGTCCATATATTTATAATTGTTTGGTTCCTTGTCTTCCTCAATTATTTATAATTGTGTTGATATATTATAGTGTAATAAACAAACTGGCTCATATGAGTGCAATTATTATGTAATGCAATGGATTAAAACCATTGATCATGCTCGTATTACAACTAGTTGGGAAAATGTAATATTTGCATTGAATCAAATACTTTGCAACTTTGTCTTTTTATGTATTAATTGAAATTATTGTCTTTTGTGCAAAAATTCAAGAGTATTGCACCAATCCTGATAAGTCCATAAAGTATGATAAGATAGTTTGTGTAAAATATATAATACAAATGTACAAAAGTATTTAGGATATTTACTTGTTGTAAGACAAAACTTATAGTTGTATTCAGATTATGGGTTTGACAAAATATAATGTGTTTTGTGTTAGTTATGTCTCAATCTATGCAGGTTTAAAATGTATGAAGACACAAAAATAAAAAAATATTAAAAAAATCACATAAAAAAAGGTATTCAACTTTGATTTTGGTAATAATCGAAGTCTAATACTACTTTTAATTTAAAATTGTTTAATTTTAAGGATATTTGGTATCAGTTATGGTCATAACCGAAGTCAAATACCCTTTCTGATTAAAAAAAAATTTAAAGGGTATTGGGCTTCAGTTCTAATAATAAATGAATTCTATTACCCTTTAAATTAACTTTTTTAAAATAAAAAAGGTATTAGGCTTTGGTTAGCACTTGAACCAAAGCATAATTTTAAGTCTTTGGTAATAATCTAGGCCTAATACTATTTTTAATTTAAAATTATTTAATTTTGAGGATATTTGGTATCAGTTATGGTCATAACTGAAGCCAAATATCCTTTTTGATTTTGAACAAAATTAAAGAGTATTGGACTTCAGTTCTAATAATAAATGAATTCTAATATCTTTAAATTAAATATTTTATTTTAAATAAAAAAAGTATTAGGTTTCAGTTAGTACCTAAACCAAAACATAATGTGAACTTTTTGGCTTTACTTTATAACTGAGGCCAAAATGTCACATTTTTTATCTCGTCTTGATATGTTTCGGTTGTTGACCCAAAACACAATTGTTAAAAAAAATCGGTGCTAAAATACTTTCATGCACAAATGATATTTTAAAGTTTAAGTTTTAAACTTGATCAATTTTAACATTTTAAACTTTTATTACAAAATTTATAATATAAAATATATTTTGTAATTATTATTTTCAATGCATTATTAAATGTGTTTAAAAACTCCTTTAATTTCTTTTAACATTTAAAAGTTTTCTTATAATGTAACATCCCAATTTCAGCAACTTAAAAATTAATAAACTAGGATGTTTCATCATAGTGTTCAAAATAGATCATCCATTGTATAAAATATATTAATATAGTCTTACAGAAGATAAAACTATAAAAATATATCATTTATACAAACCAACTAAAACCAACCAAGTTCTATATACACACGTTAACCACTTACTACAACTCCCAGAAACCTTTCACTAGCCTAACAGATGGTTCCTCATCCTCCAAAGGTGCCTCTAAACCTGTAACCTCATCTGCTCCCACCGAATAGGTGATCATCGTAAAAGAAATACAAACAACAAGAGACATAGAGTGCACCAGTAAGCTAGTTTATAAAAGAAATAATCATATAACATTTAAACTTGTTACATTATAAAATAGCATATTTCAAGCTTTCATAAAAAGAAATACCAAACATATAATTGTAGACTTTCTAAACTCAATTATCCGGATATGCATTGACTCAGACATAAAAGTTGTGCACCTGTCATAAAAGTGGATTATGGCAAAGGCCCTGGCTCCACTTGGCCTAACGAAAAGTGGATTGCGGCAAAGGTCCTGACTCCACTTGGTCTAACCAACATGAATCAATTTCCTCTAGACAGGGTAAGTTACTTATGGCATCACCAGATTAATGGCCCACCCCTAATCCCGCCATAAGAACCTCCTTCAACTTTCACCACGTAGGCCACAACACTCTATATGAGTTTGTAAGCCTAGTAGAGTATATGATAGCTTCTGACCAACACATATCCCTAGCCAATGCATAACAACCTACTAGTGAGGACTGCACTTCTTCCTTAGAAGCACAACCCTTATGCAACAAACAATTCAAATCAACTTTCTCATTCCATTCCATTAAGATCCACTTTCACTCTCTTACCATCATCACATTTCCTCAGAATCCAACACTTCAAAACAAAGATGCAATCGAACTTTAACCATCTCATTCCATTGATTCTTTCATACTTAAAACCTCATCACTTCTCCATAAAACATACCCACCAATCATACACAACTCATTCATCATATTCACATATCATATTTCATAATTTCATGTAATAAGCACTCTATAACATAAATGTTCAAGAACAACTAGTAAAACTTCTTAAACACAAAGAAAAACATAAATGTCACACATGATAGAGGGAAGATGACAGTTCATATTAAAGGTGAAGAAACAAACAGAAGATTCCACAAGTGACCTAGGAATTTTTCCACAACCTATGGATTTAGCTCTAGGATGCAGAATTCACACCAGCGGTAACCATTGGATATTTCCACAACTAGTGGATTCAACTTTGAGATAATTCAAACAGTGAATTCCACAAGTAACCACTGAATATTTCTACAACCTGTGGATTTAGTTACGAGAAGTATATATCAAACCATACAAGCAAAACAATCATACTCATCACATATCAAATTCATCAACATGCAATCATTAATTTAGAAAAACACTACAAAGCAAAATAATACTAGCTTTCTATACCTGAGAAAGCGGCTCAATCAGCCCAAACAACTCAACATACTAAAGGAACACCAAAACACCTTCTGCTCCATAGGACAATATGTCTATATTTAGGAATAACACAAGAACGATCAGGACCTACCGTTATGATCATTGACCAACAAAGACTCATATTGATGATTAAATAGTCACATGCAACCAAAGCAGGGTCACATGCAAGCCAGAATAGAGAAGACCCACAAGAAAACTAGCAGAAGTTCAACTTACATGGTTGGAGAAACTAATCGGATAGAAAGGAAGAGCTCGTCAAGAGGATCACCCTTGCGGTCTCCGATCTTCAAATAGATGAACAAAAGGTGAGAACTTTTAGAGAGAAGTCAGAGAACTCTAAAAAAGTGGTTTCTAGAGAGATTATGTGTTTTTAAATAATGAAACTCGTTTATAACAAAATTATTTATACTAAAATCTTTTAATATTAAAATAATCGAGTCTCATTATTTTTAAATCACAATCTATTCTAAAATGTATTTTTTAGGGTTTTACATATAACCTTATGCATAAAAATAAAATATTTTAAATTAATAAAAAAAAATTTCACATTTTTTTCACCTCCAAAATAATGTTTATTTTATCCAAATCATTATGTTTACTTTTTAATTTAAAAGTCTTAAAATATAATACAAATTTTCCGAGTCAAGTATCAGGAGGGGGAAAATTATAATAACTAAGAAAATAAATAAATAAGATTAAATTAATATTTTAAATAAAAAAATGTATAATAATCATTTAATTAAAAAAAATATTAGATATTATTAGATGCGATAATTAAATATTTTAAAAATATTTATTTAAAAATGTATTATAAGTGATTAGTCAAAACACATGCATTATGCATATGTTTGTTCATTTTTCTTTATGATAATAAATAAATAAATAATAAAATTATTATTATTGTTATTATTATAATTATAAAATTAGATATAATTAATTTTAGGTATAATTACTCATTTGATACTCTAACTTTTTGGTTAAGTTCAATTTGGTACCCATACTTTTAGTTTGCTCAATTTAGTATCCCAATTATCTAAAAACATTCAATTTGGTCATCTATGTTAAGTTGGAGTTAACACCATGTTCGTACAGGACATATGTCAAGCCGTGAATTTTTTTTTTATTTTTTAAAACAACATTATTTTTTTTTAATTTTAATTTTTTTTTAAAATTTAAAAACTGTCACATGTCAGTTTACCATCGTGCTACATGACAACTTACAATCATGACACGTGAAAATAGTAATAGTTGTATTCAATTTAGTCTTTATTTAAATTTTTTGTTCAATTTAGTACCTCAACTTTTTAAAATGAATTTCGTCCTCTCCAATTTGAGACTAAATTAGTAAATCAGCTTAATTACAACTTATATATACATGTTACAATAACTTTTTCTAATATATACATCAAATCATTTCACCTAAATACTTAAATTATTTTATTTTTTACATTTTTTACCTCTGTAATTTTTTACACATGAAATTTTTTACACTTACAAAAAATAAAATAATTTGAATATTTAGGTGTAGTGATTTGATGTATAAATTCAAAACAATTATTTTAACATGTATATATAAGTTATAATTAAACTTAGTTACTAATTTGGTCTCAAATTGGAAAGGACGAAATTGGATCATTTTAAAAAATTGGGTACTAAATTGAACAAAAAATTTAAATAGAGGACTAAATTGAATACAACTATTACCACTGCCACATGTCATGATTGTAAGTTGTTACGTGGCACGATGGTAAATTGACATGTGGCAATTTTTAAATTTTTTGAAAAAAATTAAAACTAAAAAAAAAAATTAAAAATTTCACGGCTCCTGTACGGATACGGTGTTAACTTCAACTTAACGGAGATGACCAAATTGAATCTTTTTAGATAATTAGGGTACTAAATTGAACAAACCAAAAGTATGAGTACTAAATTGAACTTAACCAAAAAGTTGGGTACCAAATTAGTAATTATACCATAATTTTATAATTTTACTATAAATACATTTTATTTTTTTGTAGATAATTTTTTAACTAAAAATGGTTAAATTTAAAACATGATTACATGTAGAAAAACAACGACTTAAAATGATATAATTAATAGAATAATTATTTTAATTTAAAATAATTTTTATTTAAATTATAAATTGGAAAATATAAGAGGATCTCAAAAAGGAGAATCCTTGTTATATAGAAGTATATATATTGTAACAATCCTAAAAATTGCAACAACCCTCGTAAAAGTGGATTATAGCAAAGGTCCTAATCCCTTGGTCTAATAAAATTGAATCAAATTCCTCTAAACATAGTAAGTATGACATCGTCAAACAAGGGTATAAGAACCTTCTTCGAATCTCACCACCTAGTCTGCGATACTGTATGAGTTTGTAAGTTTAATATAGTATATGATGACTTCTAACCAACATGTATTCCTAGTCAATTTTGGAGCTTCAATGCAATCTATTTTTTCAGCAAGTATACTACGTAATTTTGTAGTACAACAAATGTGTATCCATAGGGATTTGGTGGAACACACAAAGTTTAGACAAGTTTGATTTGAATGAAATAATGTTGTGATAAGCAAGATGTGAAAATTTAATTTAATGTATAAAACATGTAAATTTAATGGAATAAAAATATGCTAAAGAAGTTTTTGAGTAAAAGATATTTTTAAAGACAATAAAGATGTAACATCTTATAACACACCTGTCATAATACATTGACTTACTATAACAAATATTAGAATACCTAACATAGTAAGTCAACTTACTATGACAGGGACTTTAGATATGACCAAGGGGAGCCACGACTCTTCCATTTTTTTATTCAATTTTTAATATTTATTTTAAAATTATTTTTATATATTATTATATTATTTATATTAACTTTTTAATTTTTTTTTAAAAAACTTCATGCATAGTTTTTTTTTCGTTTCTTTCTTATATATCTCCATTTTTTCTTCCATTTTCCTTTTTATTTTAATTTTCACTATCAATCTCACATTATTTTTAAAATAAAATTACATCAGAGTGGACTTAAGAAGTTAAGAAACATTTTGGACTGATTAATTTTTTTTTTGAATAAATTTGTTTTCTACTTTTTTTAAAGCAATATGTTTTCTTCTCGTGTATCACTATGTGTATCACTTAAAGGTGATAAATTTATCTTTTTTCTAAATGGGTGAGTAGTAATAAATTTATATTAGAAAAATTATAATAAAAAGTAAAAGAATTGATTCTTTCTTTTTCAAAGAGAAGACTTGTGATGGAGATAAAAAATGCATCTACGTGAATTAAACCTGAGAAATTTCATGTGAATCCAAGACAATTTAAAACAACTTTCTAAAGTTCTTATAGTTAGATATAAAGAATTTAAAAAAAATCTAATTTGGCACCCCTGAATGTTTTGTCCAAGTTCCGCCATTGTCACTGAATACCTATCATAATAAATCCAACTTACCATGACAAGTACTCCTAGACCTGACATAATAAGTGATTATACTTTTAATTTTTATTTCAATTTTTCTCCATTCATAATAGTATTACCTGAATATAACAATATACAATTCTCAAGTAAAAGAATTTCATTGACTTACTTTATCCAAGAAACATTATCCAAAAGAGACTTACTCTATCAAATTATATATATATATATATATATATATATATATATATATATATATATGTATGTATGTATGTATATAACTTTAAAATTTATTCATACATTCTAAAAAAAAGACTAAACATTGTACATATTTCATTATGAACCAACCATCTAAGGAGATTTCAATTTCTCCCATATGCCAATAGGATCAAGAAGATCACAACAACTAAAACAACAATGACTTCTTTCCCGAGTTCTTTTTGATGGCTAAAGTCCACTGCCAAAATAATTTGCAAAGCAATAAAAAAAGGTATAATGAGAAATTCCATTAAAAGCGTTTCATTTTATTGATAAAACTAAAGGACAATAAATCTTAAACAAGTTAATGCAACATATCATTACAATATTGGTTCCAAAAAGACTTTTTTTTTTCCGCCAAACTTGTTAAATTCACTTTCTCTTAAGTTAACTTTCCCTCTCCCAAATTTAAAAACTAGTTATAATTCCAAGCCGAGACACACAATAAAGATTTGAAGGGAAAACTAAAGGTCCAACATTCATCATTGTTAATTAAGACAATCATGTTTACCAAATTTCTACATAAAGCAAGAAAGTGTTGACAATGTTTCCTTTTTCACCTAGGTTAGCAATGTCTCCTTTTTTACCTAAAATTGCGAAGCAGAAAAGTCAAATGCTTCCATGAAGAACAATTTTAAAGGGAAGAAAAGAGGATAAAAAAGAGAACATGCAATTTAGATATGGCCTACAGGTTTGAGAGCTAGACCAAATTTCAACCAGTGACAGAATGTGCAAGGAAAATTTTCCATAATCCATAACAACCCATTAGTATTATTCTGAACCATTTGAATATCCAAAAAAATAAACAAAAAATTGGTAGGAAAAAATATAATCCAATGAAAACTCACAATTCGTGGATATACAAATCTCAATTGTGCATGTCTGTGTTCACCACCATAAATTTCACCAGTTGCAATACAGATCTGAAATACAGATATGAGTTTCCCTACCAAAATCTAAGGCTCGCTGAACTAAGGTTGCCTCATCTAGTGTTAGAGGACATAAAACGTGTGATCTCGTCTCCTAAAATAAGGATCTCCTTATCTTTCCACAAAGGGAAAACATCCTAAATTACAAAAAAAAAAAAATCAATATTGTGGCTCATATCATAATAATATGATCATAAAAAACTTTATTTTCTTAAAGTACTCCAAATCAACATATATAATTCATGAAATATAGTATAGAATCCCTACTCTCTAACAGGAAAGTTCCTCCAACAGCACAACTAACTAGTATATATTATTAGTCCCAAACTATAATGTTCTTATTTCTCATCTCAAAATGAATAGAAGGCATAACTTTATTTCAATTCATTGGTAATATCGGTAACAGAGAAAACAAAAAATATATTCATTTGTATCCTCCCCAATATTTCTCAGATAAGAACCATCTCTCTCAATTAATGACAAAAACAAGAATGGTTAAAAATCCAATATATAAAGCCAAACAAGAAACATAAAGGACCTCAACTACTTGAGCTCTTCAGCTTCTTCATTAGTGAAACCATGGGTACAACCAGACATAATCTACGGCGAGCCCTTCCAAATTACTTTCTATGTGTTCTTTGGTTGTTGTGGTGTATTGATTACCAAACAAAAAATTTAGTGAACAACATCCTCAATTTTCAAGAAATAAAATCACACACATGGAAGGAAAAAACAGTACCTCATTATGAAGCTTCTTTAGCATAAAAGGTTTTGGAAAAAGCATACATAGAACTGCAATTACATATAAGTGCAAGCAACTAAGTGGAGGAAAGAGGGAAAACCTATGCAAACAGTGTAACATCCCGTCAGGATATTACGAATTTAATAAAATAAATCAAAGTAAAATAATTGCACTGCATTTAATAATACCTCATTTCCCAAAAACATGAAAAATTTAAAACTTTAAATATACGAGTTATAAAAACCAGGAGTCCATAATTCATAAAACTGAAATAAAGTTAATGGCTCTTGCCAAGTTTACATAATCTTCACAAGGATAAAATAATAAACATAATACATATGTATCTACATAATATCTCATGCTAGCCCTCGCTCCGAGTCTAAACATCTCCTGGCCCACCTGTCACATCATCTGCTCCCGGATAACAAGTTACCCGATCATCGCCACACACACACAGAAAGGATGAGCTATGCACAACATATATATATATAAAGAAACATGAGTATAAATATGTTTCCCAACCCAAAATAGCATAACTAATTTCATATTTCATAATCACCCAATCATGACCTCATAGTCCTTCATGAGTCATATGCATGAACTAGGTCTTGGACTTCCCTGTGCTTCCACGAAACTGACTCATTCGTGGTCCAACCCTATGAGCCTATCCCGCTCATAGTCCTGCCCTACAGACTCCTCGTTTGTAGTAAAAACATCCAAGTCTCACACTTGGACCCTGACACGCACACAATCACCATACTATGGACTCCTCGCCCAATAGTAGCCGACGGGAACATCACAGTTCCTTGCCGATCGTGCGCCCGACACATGCAATCACCATATTAAGGACTCCTCGCCCAATAGTAGCCGACGAAAACTCAACCAGTTCCATGCCCATCATGTGTCCAACCACCAAGCACATCCCAAACCCCTAATGGACTTAGTCCTTCAAGCCCAACACACCACAACACATGCATATACAATCTAGCCATGGTATAACAACCAAACCACTCACAAGCACATAAAAACATAGTAATTAGCATAAACTCGCTTAGGCTAGGGACCCCTCGCCCACGCTAGACCTTCAATCTCGCTTAGGCTAGTCCACCTCGCCTGGGCGAATTTAACTCAGCAACCAAACACGCCATCTCGCCTGGGCGAGTCACACGTTCGCCCAAACACCCATTCCCACCTCGCCTGGGCTAAAATACATGCGAAGCACCAAACATGACCAAGACATCTCGCTGAGGCGAGGTCATCTCGCTGAGGCGAGGTCATCTCGCCTGAGCGAGACTCTGGTTCGCTCAAAACCCATAAAACCTCGCCTGGACGAGAAATCACGCTCAACATGAGCACACCTCCTTGCTATCTCGCTTAGGCGAGCCAGTCTCGCCTAAGCGAGAGTGTCACTCGCTCAACAATAACATAGCTCGCCTAGACGAGCTACAAGACCTTTAAATCAGAAGAGTAGCTTTGCAATTCTCGCTTAGGCGAGATGGACTCGCTTGGGCGAGACTTGCAGGGTTTTGCCTCTGTACACGCACACAAATACTCAAAATATACCCAAACCAATCCCAAATTGCAACCAAACATGTTCAAACAACTTGTATCATCAACCAAGCCCTATATATGCAGTGCAACACATTTGAATCTTCTGAACCCGCATATTGGCCATGACCCAAAAATAACAACACCCAAAACCCTCATTCTAATCATATAATGTATCACATGGTTATGCACACAACCTCAAACCAATCAACCTCTCAATCACTACACATAATACACGAATTTCATGCCAAACATAGATCAATTGTGAAATCCATGACACAGAACCATATACATATTACGAAATTCACACGCACAAAGAAAAGCTCCCCTAACCTGGAGTGTGTGATCAAAATTGTGCAGATAGGATCCCTTGATTCAACAATCTCCTCTTGCTTCAGCCCTTGCCCTCAAACTCAGTTCACTTTCTCAACTTGTGCTCCTCTCAAAATCAAATTCCCAGCACTGCCAAAACCCTTCCCTTTACCTAATTTTTGGCTTTTATAGGTGCCTTTAAGGTGGGTATTAAAAATAAAACGAGTTTGGGCTTTTATAGGCTTTTCTTTACCCCTTCACATTCATACCACAACTATTAGTTAACAAAAATAAAGCTTATTCTTTGCCCATCAAGGTTTGAACCCATGATCTTCCACTCATAAGGCTAAAACACAACCACTATGCCAACTCCCATTTGGTGACACTCACAAATCAACAATATCTTACAATACTAATCACATACTCATACATATCCTTAAAAATCAATAACAAAAACAATCACACAAAATTGGCATAGATAGGACTCGAACCCAAGTCCTCTCACACAATCAAAGTACTCTCAACCACATGAGCTAGTACTTTTTCATGTCACATTATACAACAATTAATGTCATAAAGACGCTCTCCTCCCGCATTTATTAATTAATTAATTATTTAATTAATTAATTTTCCCGGGTCTTACAAACAGTGGCACCAGTGCGACAACCACTCCAATTTGTTCTCGTAGTGCAGAGCGAAAATGGTAGAATCAACAGTGCGACATGACAAAAAGGGCTTTTACTATTTGGGAGACGACAAACGACATGACAAAAAGGGCAAACAGGGCAAACGGCACGACAAAGGCTCCAACTATTTGGGAGACAATGTTGTCAACAAACGGTCTAAACATGAATCTGAGTTTGGGAAAGGTTGACGACGACAACGATAAAGAAAAAAATGAGGGACTACTTGGGGGAGAAAGATGCATGGACTTCTTGGATATGAGAAAGAAAATGGAGGGACTGCTTGAGAATAGAAGATGAGAAACAAGGCATGGATTACTTCTAAAAGAAAAAGGCTTAAATAATTATTAGTTCCTAGTTTTGGTTAACTTTTTCCAATTTAGTCCTAGTTTAAGATTTGTTTTTAATTTGATCATAACTTTCGTAAATTTCATTCAATTAAATCTTTCTTAACTTCGTCTAAATAGTTAATGAAATAGTGTCCAGCGTGATTTATTTTTATGACGTGGAGCATTATTGAATGACGTGACCGTTATTTTACTGTGCTACCCTTTTTAATTTTAATCAAATAAGTTTAAGGTTACAAATTTGTCGAATTGGGTTTATGAATTCATAAAGAATTGGGAATTTCAATCAATTGGATATCTAAGAAGACTGTGCATTCACCTCCATCAAAGATTGTTGTTCTGTATGAAAGATTGTTGCATTCTGTTGAATGCTTGTTCATCTGCTTACTCGCCACTTCTTCTCATGAAATCAAACCACCTCTGTCTCGAGTCACTGTTTCTACTGTTTTCTTATCTTGTGTGTTGATTTCTACTAATAGGGTTAGTCGGGATAGGGAAAAGAAGGAAATTGCTTTGGATTTTGAAGTCTCTAGTTTCATGTTTGCTTCTAAACTATAGCTTGTTAATTTTTTTTAATAGCTTTTCATGGTGCGGGATGAGTTTCAACTTACCAAAATTCAAGAACGAGTCTTGCGAATTTACAAGGTTGGAGAAAGAAAGGGAAAATTTTGATCTTTTTGGGTGCAAATAAATAATTTTTGGTGTTAGCCATTTAAGTTGAAAGTCTTAATTCACATTAATTGGCATTTATGATTGATAAAAGCTATTAAAGTGAAAAAAGATTGATTTTTTGATAAAGTCTCAACACTTTTCTTGTTTCTAGGTTGGTTTCTCCAAATTTGTGGCCCAATGGAACACGGTTTAAAAAGAAAGTCTCTAGAAAATGGAGACTATTCACACTTGATCGTTTTTTCTCTGGATGACCTTAATGAAGATCTCTTAGAGTGCTCCACTGAGGAGACAAGCATAGTAAAATAACGGTCGCGTCATTCAACAATACTTCACTTCACAAAAATGAATCACGTTGGATACTGTTTCGTTAACTATTTAGACGAAGTTAATGAAAATGATCTAATTGAATGAAATTTACGAAAGTTAGGAGCAAATTGAAAACATATCCTAAACTAGGATCAAACTGAAAAAATTAACCAAAATTAGGACCAAATGACAATTTAAGTCAAAAAAAAAAACAATTGAAAAATTAGGGATTTTGAGAAACTAAAAAAAGTGTACCAAAATCTTTCTTATTATATTTTTAACTTAATTTTATTTTTGACAGGTCTAATACATTTGTCATTATAAATTATATTTTATTAATTTTATTTTTTAAATATAACTATTTTTTTAATTTAACTATTTTTTTAAATTTACTTATTTTTTAAATTAAAATAATTATTATTATAAAAAAACTATCTGAAATATAAACATTACAAAAATTAAAATTGTAAAAGTTATTTAAATTTACTTTAATAATTAAATAATAATAGTTTTATTATATTTGTATTTATAATTTATTTTAAAGTTTAAATAAATTTAACCAGAACAAAATAAATTTATGTCTTAAATATATATAGTCTAAAAAGCTATTATTGTGCTTTTTTAATACAATAATAATTGTAACATTGTTTTCGTTAAACGTAGGAAATAAATTCAATTAAATGTTTTATTTGAATGTATCAAAACAAAAAAGAAAAAAAAACTTCATATTAATTAAGAGTACATATCTATTTCTTTTTATTATAAATTATAAATTTGAAAAATCAAGTCAATTGGTGAACTGTTCTTTTTCTTTTATTGTGAATTAGGTGTTTTACATTTTGTTTTTATTATAGTAAAAATATTTAAATATTATATTTAAATAATTTTGTAATAAAATAAATTTTAATTATTTTATATGTTTAAATTTAAATTAATTGTCAAATAAAAAAGTGGTGAAATTTAAAGAAATAATCATTAAAAATCTGTCAATACTCAATGAATAAAATATGTTTTCCAAGAAAAAAAAAGTAGATGAAAAAAATTTGTAAAAAAACAATAATAATAATTAGTTAAATTAATTAAAAATTAAAAATAATAGAACAGGTAATTTTGGGTCTATCTATTCGGTCCAACTTTAGTTAAATTACTCTAAAGTTTTTGTTTTTGCTTGTAGCCCAAAACCCGATTTTCACCTTCCAACACCCTATTTTTCTGTTTATACTACTATTTCATTTTTTTTTAAAAGTCCTATTCTAACTTTACTATGTATGTGGCACCTTTTTTCACCCTAACTAACTTTCAGACTCACGAAAAAAAAAACTCCACTCACCTTTCACAGAGGAGGACACGAGAGACTACCACCCCTAACATACGCACAATCAATCTAAAACCCCTACTTTGAATTTAATCTTCTTCGCAGCATTCTCGCGAGTGCGGAATCGCTCTTATCCTCCTCTCCTCCCCTGGGCCACCACCGTCGTTACCGGTTCTTGACCGCAGTTGGCCGTTCCTCGCCGCTCCGCCTATGCTCGAACTTGCCACAAGTTCGTCGTCCTTGGAGCTCGCATCTTCTCACAGCGTTGCATCGTCGAGACCCGTTTCCTTATCTCCTCGCCAACCACCGTTGGAACCTTGCTGAACACTAAACTGCCAGACGCTACAGACGTCGAAGAGGTTCAACCGATTCTCCTCTGTTTCTCTGTTTTTCTTATTTTTGGATTCACCGATTGTGTATTGAATTTAATTGGCGAGACTTATTTGTTCATCTTTTAGCGTAATATGTTAAAGCTAATTTGATTGGAATGTGAACTTGACATTGCGCTTGTGTTAAATCGAGCACGTGAATTGTTGATTTTTCTTCGGTTTGTCGTTGATGTGAGATGAAAACTGGTTGGAGTTGATGAAACTGTGAATTGAAATTGTCGAATTAATTGTTGAAAGGGTTATATAATCCTTTATGTTTGATAACTAGACGACAATGATTGATTGTTGAGAATTAGCTTATAATTGTTGACTGATGTTTTGAAGATGTGGGAATATTGGACATTGTTTTGTTAATTGGTGGTATATGCAGGAGCCAAGCCCACATCTTTGCTACTTGGTTTGTTTTTCTTGTTCGAAAGTTTTGGGCTATGGTTTTGTATCAATTAAGACAGTCACATGAAGGTTGTGAAGGGTACCTTGAAAACGAAGGGTTTGAGGGGAGTGTTGGCATGTGAGGGCTTGAGGTGATAATTAGAAGTGGAAAGGGGTCAGATGAATCTGGTGGTTCATGTTCAGGTGAATGTGTTTGTGATGGTTCAACTTGGGGCTCTTCATTGGTAATCAAAAGAGAAGAAAACGTGAGTGAGTACACTTATGGCTGGGAATAAATTTTTCATCACAATTGTAATAGAGGCCCTGGGAGCTGAGAGCCTGTTAATCGCTTAATAGGCAAGGTGGTAGGTGAGGCGTGGGGGGGAATTGGGTGGGGTTGAGGTATGGAATTGGTAGTAGTGGGGTGGGATACATTCGTAGGGTGGACTTGGGACTTTGAAAGGCGGTGTTTAGTATCTTGATATTTCTTTCAATGAGTTTGGCTAATCCAATTGATTAGGAGATTGAAGTAGGTTTTTGAATGGCTAATTGTCGGCGAATTTCAGGAATTGGACCAGAGAGAAAGCAATCGAGAATCACATCTAGTGGTAACCCCAAAATATGATTACAATTTTTTTCTAAGTTGGCTTGATAGTCTGAAACAGTCCCATATTGGCGACGTTTGAAAATTTCAGCTTGGTATTTTCATAGGAAGATGGCCCAAAGCGTGTTTCAAGAGCTATAGTAAAGGACTCCCACGTGGTAAATTGTGAGTTGTGATAAATCCATTTATACCAACTAGAAGGAGCAAGTGTGACTATGGGGG
>Ga0214545_1009182_pt1 | contig 15206 bp, 8 predicted proteins | sample CNSS4metaG_FD_160064 | JGI IMG/M metagenome (GOLD analysis project Ga0214545, IMG submission 160064) | Root nodule microbial communities from cowpea collected in UCLA plant growth center, Los Angeles, California, USA - CNSS4 | ecosystem: Host-associated > Plants > Roots > Nodule | place: USA... | reverse complement strand
TATATATATATATATATATATATATATATATTGTGCATAGCTCACCCTTTCTGTGTGTGTGTGACGATGATCGGATAACTCGTTATCCGGGAGCAGATGATTTGACAGGTGGGCCAGGAGATGCCTAGACTTGGAGCGAGGGATAGCCGGGAATTTTGTTTATACGTTATTATTTTGGCTTTTGAGATAAATATGTAAACCTTTGGGAGCTATTATTGTTTTAGTTTTATAAATTATGGACTCCTGGTTTTATGACTTATATATTAAAGTTTTAAATTCCCGTGCTTTTGGGAAATAGTTTATATTAAATGCAATATTTATTTTATCTCGAATTTTTATTTATTAAATATTAGTAATATTCCTTAGGGATGTTACAAATACAATCTAGACTTACTATAAGAAACTGGAATGTTAGCTTCTGCTCCTATGCCCACTCCTATGAAGTTTTCTAGACGTAACATCGTTGAAAATGGAGAACATTTTGCTAATACCACTGCCTATAGGAGACTCATTGGAAAACTCATATATCTGACCAATACCCATCCTGATATTTCCAATGTTGTTCACCAATTGAGCCAACATGTTGCTGCTCCTACCACCGTTCATCATCAGGCCTGTTTTCGTGTGCTCCGTTATCTCAAACAAAATCATGGCCATGGCATTTTTCTTGATGCAAACAATGAAATAAGAGTCAAAGGCTTCAATGACTCTGATTGGGCAGGGTGTCCAAAAACAAGAAAGTCAATTATTGGATTCATCATTTATCTTGGCCACTCTTCATTGCTTGGAAATCAAAGAAACAAAGCACAGTTTCTAGGAGCTCAACTGAAGCTAAATACAAGGCTCTTGCCTCCACCACATATGAGATACAATGGATATTATATCTTCTCCAGGATCTTTAAGTTCAGCATCCTCAACCTGCCCTCTTATTTTGTGACAACCAATCAGCCATGCAGATTGCCACTAACCAAGTCTTCCACAAGAGAACAAAACATATTGAAAATGATTGCCACGTTATTAGAGAAAAGGTTCAAAACGACATCGTCAAACTTCTCCCTATTGAATCCAAAAATTAACATGTGGATATTCTGACTAAGGCTCTGCCACCTTCAAGCTTCCAAATTCTTTGTTCCAAGCTGGGTATGCTCAACATCCACTCCCAGCTGGAGGAAGGCTCTCAAAATATTAGTGATTCCCACACGCACCGCAAACCGCATAACACTGTTTACACGCGTCCAAAGGAGTGACAATTGTTTTCTGTTTCTCCTTTCTTTTCCTTTATAAGTTCTTTTTTCTCTCTTCTCATATGTACATTTTGATCAAACAATTCAGAAATAATACATTTTCCCTTTGTTCATTCTCTCGCTCTCTTCTCCTACTCGAGTTCCTTTTCTTTATGCCATGGATAATGATGCAAAGATCTTTTACGGTGTCAGTGGTGAAGACAATGAATATTGTCATCAGTCAAAGAGAGAACTCTAAGAACATATAAAAAATAACTAAAATTACATTTTAAACTAACAAGATATAATTTGTTAATTATTGACAATGGATCCTACTCATTTATGCAACTTCTAAAGCGATCTCAAGTGTTTACGTAAGGGATTATGGCCTCCCTAAATTTTTTAAAAACTTTAAAATTATATGTAGAATATATTATATCAGTGAAAATTAAATGAGGTATATTTTTTATTTTTTATAAAGTACAATATTTAATGTTAATGAATATATAAAATTAAATATAATAAAAAATATATATTGATTGAGATATTTTGTATGTTCTCTCTCATATTTTTTGAATTTCTTAGATATTTTCACTCTCACATATATTTTTTTTTATGAAAAAAAAAAAAATTAAACACAAACTCATTATTTCTCATATATTTTATTCTATAATTAAAGATAGAATGGACTAACTACTTTTTGTGTCGCTTACTCTGTTCCAATCATATAGCACAAGTACACCTTCCCTGGCTGCTAATTAATGTGGCAAACCGATGCTTAAACAACATTAGCAAATGAAAAAAAAGCTGTGTTAAAGAATGTTTGTCTAGCATTTATCAATAAAAAATCTATAATTTAAAATAACTTGTGATAAAAATAGTTGCAGAATTGGTTTGTATTTAAAATATATTAATAATCATTGATTTTAAAATTTTAAAATATATTAAAATAATTTTTAAAGTACTAATACGTGTATCCTTACCGCTCAGAAAATAAAGCACAACAAAATCCAAATTGAAGTCATTAAATTCCTAAAAAAAAAAAACAAAAAATATTACCATCGAAATCGGAAAGAAGAAAACCTTGGTATGTGAGGCTAAGATTGAAGAGACAAAAAAGCATTGGAAAGTAATGCAACAAAACCAAACATAAATAATCAAAGGTACACCAAATCTAAACCAAACGTGGTGTTAAATTATGATCCCCACATCCCCAATGTTGAGAAATTGTAGAAAGTAAGAACTAAAAAACTGCCTCAACAAGTGCGTGCTTCTTTTTGGGGTATCCCATTCCAACCATATGGTTCAAATACACCTTCCCATCTTTCACAGTTGCTGCTGTGGCCAAACGATGCTTAGGCCCTGAAAATGTCGCCACAACAGAAGCACTGTTCCACCCATCTGAACTCTCCACTAATCTTGCTGAAGGATTCCCTGCAACCACAAGCTTAGTAGTAGACACCAGTTCCAAACCATCACCAAAAGAAAGACTCCCTTTAACCTTTATCATCTTCACCTCCTCCCCTTTTGTTAAATCAATCTTCAACAAATTGCCACTGAAAGTGTGGATCACTATCAGGAACCCATCTGGGTGGTAAACTATTCCATTCAGCCCAACCAAGTTCTTGTACCACTCTTTTGCAGAAAACAACGGGCTTTTAATGGTTGACATAACCTTCCCTTCCACCCCAACTTTCCAGATTTTATTGCCCTTTACGTCAGTAACATAGGCATTGCCTTCCGCATCCACTGCAACATCGTCTGCGAAAGATTTTTCATCACCTGCATCCATCGCAAAATCGACACTGTCACAAAAATGTTACGTGTCGAATCTAAGACCCTAAATCCTAAACCCTAAATCCTAAATCGGTAAGATAAAAGATAACTTCTCTGCGATGGTCCACTAGCTGTTATCACAAGCCAATCCAAATAGAAAAGTTAATTTTTTTTCCAAGGGAACAAGATAACAGGACATGCATTGAATAGCAGGTACTGGGTAGGTAGGCCATTTCCCTTTGGTTTTATTATTGCCATGCATATTGTCCAATGCAATTCACTGCCATCCCTGTGTTTTTTTCTTTCTTGCTTCCTTCTTGCTCACATGCATACTTGCATGTGCAGACAACTTTTTGTTGCTTTGATGTGAATGTTTTTATGCATGTCAAACAGAACAAAGCAACTTCATGGTGTAAAATGAAACATTTTTATTATCGTAAAACAATAACGGATGTTCGAATAATGATCTCTTACTAGGTCTGTGTTTCATCTGTTGATTAATGATATATACACACTATTGTATAATTATAGGATTAATAAAAAAGTTAGACACAATGAAGATGGGAATAGTTCAGACACAACACAAGAAAAAAGTTCCTACTTTTTAACTATCGTAACTACCAAGTACTAACTACCAACCATTTTCCACGCGAATTCCCAATTAGTTTGTTTAGGTAATCCAACACACAGACTTTAAATGTTTCGTCATACATTTTTCCATACTCTGCCAATACATTTATCTTTTTCTTCTGATATGGTTGAAGTAAAAAAAGTAAAACTCTTTATTACCTTCAAAAAATACCCAACAAAAGGTTTCCTAGTGTTAAATATTTTGAAAGAAAAAAACCACCAAAATTCAAAATGTTAGCATTTTTTTTCAATCATCCACACCAAATGATAGTGGTTAGTTTTCAAAAGGGAGTTCTCATGACTTTAGTTTGAGAAAAAAACAAATACTTTAACGCGTTAAGACTTGTTCAGATGAAAAAATAACTGCAAATGATGTTGATGGCATGTTGCGTGTGTAACTTTCAAAATAACAAATAGATATGATTGAATAAAAAATGTAAATGAAGAGATAACACGAATCCTCGTGGAATTTTCACATAGTTAAGTTTTAAATTTCAAATGCCATTATAAAATTTATGAATCAGCAGCCAGTGGACAAGGGCTTGTTTTTCTATTGAATATTTCTTAATAGTATATGTTGAACCTTTGCCTTTTGTTTGAGAAAGATTAGAGATATTATTGTATAAAATAATAGAGAGAAGATTGCATAATATATTAGTGGACGACAATGGTGTTGGACTTCTAGAATTGGTGGAGTTATCTTTTGCTAAAATAAATTTAGAAACTAGGTAACATTTTCTAAATGATAACAACGTAGGAGAAAAAATTAATGCAATTAAAGAAATTTGACATTGCTTTTGTCTAAATGTTAAGCTATTGTGTCGAGTCATTATTTGTTTTGAGATTTATTAATCAAATAGTACACAGATTGGTTATGATATAGACAAAAACTACATTTCCTTATTATGATCACAAATGTTATTTTGTAAGTTGTGATCATTCTAATTATGAATTAATGACAAAATATCATTGTTACTTTATTTATCAATATTTCCCGTATATAAAATATTTTATAAATTGTTATTACTGTATCTATCCTAAACTTAGAAGAAAAAAAAAATATTGTTGCTTTATCTATATCATATCAATTATCTAGAAATCACAAAAAGGAATATTAAAATGAGTTGATACTACATAAGTCCTTATAAATTTTAATTTAAATTGAGTTGAAAAAGTTGTAATTTTTTAAATATGAATCAACTTAATCTGAAAATTAAACTCGACTCTCTTAACTGGCAAGTTATTAACAACTTTAGTCATTTAAAATTTCTTTCATAATTTTTAGAATTTTTTATATAATTTCTTTAACCCATAAAAAAGTAAGTCAAATTAAATGCACTAATTTTTACCTCAACGGTTACCGAATCACTCTGACACCTCTCTTCACGTGAGCAAACATGCATTAGTGTATGGTTAAAAATGCTAATAGGTTCTAAATATTTGAAAATTTTAAATTAATTCTTCAATAAAAAAAAATGGATATTTAATTTTCCACAACTTTTTGTAATTAATTTAGGACATTCCGAGAAAGGTAGAAAAATAATAACTTGTGATGATTTCCAAAACTTAATTAAAGAAAATGTAGAAAACCAATAACTTGATTACTTTTTATACTCCCTAATTGTTAACTTTTACTTATTTGATTTAATAAAAATAATAACTTCTCATCTTAAACATAATAATATACAAATTAAATATTTGTATATTTAATTTTCCACTACTTTTTGTAATTAATTTAGGACACCCCGAGAAGGGTAGAAAAATAACAACTTGTGGTGATTTTACAAAACTTTAATTAGAAAAAATGTAGAAAATCAATAACTTGATTACTTTTTATACTCCCTAATAGTTAACTTTTATTTATTTGATTCAATAAAAATAATAACTTCTCATCCTAAACATAATAATATCCCACAAAATGTATACACAACTTACGCAAAATTAGTAACTACGAAAAAACAATACTTTATAACAATCAATAATTTATAGTAAGCTAATTAGTTGATTTCCAAAATAAATTAATTAGTTCATAATCATGCTCCATACTTACTTGCTACTATTTGTAATTAGTTTGATTTTACACTTAAACTCTAAGATTAATAAATTAAAACAAAGAAAATACCCAAAGAAATATCGAGAGAGAGAGAGAGAAAAGCTTACTAGGGCCACTTAGTTGGGTGAGAAATAGGCGATTCCAGGAGGAGAGATCGTATGCAGCAAGCGCACCGTATCGATTGCCAATGGCATCAGCGTTAACAACGAGAACTCGATTTCTAGGTGTGTCAATGGCGATACCCAGAGACGCGTTTCCGGCCAAGTTGGGCTCTTTCACCACCGTCACCTCCTCCAACGGCGGCGATGGGTCGGAATCTTTTTCCGGCAACTTAACCTGGCCAATACCGCCTTCGAAAAAAGAAACTATGAAGCGAGCGTGATGAGAATCCCACTTGGCGCATTCTCGGAACCACCCAGAACTGTGGTAGTGGTAGACATGGGTGGCGGGTTGGGCTCGCTCCAACGTGACGATGATTCCGATGGGTATGGCGGTGAGGAGAAGCAGAAAGATCAGAAACTTTGGAGAACAGAGGGCCATGAGAGAGAAAGAGAAAGAGAGAGCTTTGGAGTGTGTGTTGGGGGTGTTGGAGAGTGGAATTGACAGAAGGAAGTTATGGAAATGAGATCAGAAAGGGGTTTTAAATAGGAGCCAACTGCACTACACAACAACACATTCTACAACACCACATACCCCATGTTCAAAGTTCGATGACACTTAGGTACGACAACTGAGAAATAAAATAAAATAAATGTTAAATTAATATAAAACTAATGTAATAAATTTTTATGTGATATTATTTATTATCAGTAAGTCACATGTGAGGTAATTTTAAAAGATAATAATATTTTAATCTATTTTTAATTTATTATTTTAATCGTTTTTAAAAAATTATTTAAATATTTTAATTATATTTAGTAGTATGATGTGATGATCAAGAATAATAAAAATAATAAAATAAAATATAATTATCTTATTTTTAAATAACTTTTTATAGGATTTTCATTCTATCATTTTTATTTGATTTTTTAAAATAAAAACTAAGTTAAATAATATAATGAAATGTTAATAAATATTATTAAATATCTATTTAATGTCATTATTTTTACTATATATTATCCCTGTGCAATATCTCATATTTCACACGTTTTTCATTTTCTTTTCTTTTACTTTTTTTCTTGTTTATTTCAAAATTTAGGAGTCGAAGATTTGATAACACGTTTAAAATAATAAATAAATTCATTTAACGAAATATATAGAAAATATTGTTGTGTTGTTTATTTTAAATAATGAAGAGGTAAATATGTATAAATTTAAAAATAAAGTTTTTGAAAATTTATAAATGATCGATAAAAAAATGTTTTCATAAATAAAGTTATTATATTATAATTTGTATTGTTTAAATTAATATAAAATAAAATATTATTATTATTATTATTATTATGAGATTTATTATTATTAGTAATAGTTTTATTATTATTATTATTATTATTATTATCAAAATTATTTTACCACTTAGATAAAAGTGAAGGATATTTTTGTGTAAAATAATTCATGTTATGTTGTTTAATTTAAATAATGAAGAGGTGAATGTATATAAATTTAAAAATAAAGTTTTTGAAAATTTATAAATGATGCGATAGATACGATAAAAAATATTCTAATAAATAAATTTATTTCTATTGTTAAAATTAATATAAAATAAAATATTATTACTCCCATGAGTTGTAATAGTACATCCATGAGAACCAAATGAAAATAAAATATAGAGTTAGACCTTACACTCTGGCATATTATATACCAAGCGAAATATTTTTCACTCAAACAAATATAGAATTGAAGATAGCATTGTTTTTTTGTCTTATAACACATGTGAAAATAGCACTGCAACTTAACTAATTTTCACTTAAACGAGGATATTTTTTATCAAGTTATTTTTTTTCTTGTTGGTCCCTTTAATTAGATATGCATGTTTTCATAAATTCAAAATGAATGTAAATATTTATATTTGATTGATTTGTGGTTATATTTGAATTAGTTATATTTTTTTACAATGCTTAATAAGATTTATGAAACATGTGTATATTTGAAGTCATATATATGAAATGATGTATGAACTATTGTTTGAGTTGTCAATTAAATATTCGTACTGTAATAGATATCCCGAAAATACGCAACACGGACTGAGATATTGAGTTTGTTGGTTCGCAAAAGCTTGGTCTGCATAACCCGCAACCCATGTGGACTAGAGGCAGGACACGACAGGCTGATCCACAACCTATATAAAAAAAATTGCACTTGTGTATGTTAGTTACTTTTCTTCTGAAGGACATTCTAAACTATTGTATGAGTAGAAAAGACAAATGTTATGTATTTCTAAATATGTTAAAATTTGAAGAATTCATCGTGCATGTCAAAGTATGAATATAGATATGATGAAAATGTTGGATTATCAATTTATCATTTAACTCCCCAAAGTCTTTGCTTAATTTTGTGAACTTGTTAAATTTTTCAATTTATTGAACATTGAAAGCTTTAACACAAGAAGAAAAAAAAATGATGGTCTGCGAGCCAAACTTTTGAGCCCGCATTTTTGAAGCGAGGTGAACCTAAACAAGTCAGGCTAGCCCGTATTGCCAGCCCTACCTTTTTCACTAATGATTTAAGGCACATGGACTAAGAGGTCAAGGTGGTGAATAGCAAATGGGAGAGTTTGCACACATCGTGACATTTGTAGATGTGCAAACCTGGAATGTGATGAATTTACCCTAATTTCATGATTTGTGGATTCACTCATAAATGCATGTCTTAGATTGGATATTACATTGTGTTCTTTTGGAAGAATTTACTATTCATGTGGTATGGGAAGAGAGGATTAGCAGGTGATTAGCTTGTTCCTTTGGGAGTGATAGAAGTTGATGTCGAGCGATGATTAGGGGAATTCATTCTAAATGCAATCCCCTTCATGATGGTGAGATTAGAGGGTGGCACACTCCAAATTACGAAATTACTCCTTCATATTTTAGTTCCGTTGCACGTGACTTATTCATTTATCCTTATGATGAAAATAGCATAATAAAAATTAATAACACAAATAAAAAATTATTATGGTTATAATAAAAATTTATTACTTCTAAAATTACTATTAAAAATAAAATAAACTCTCCATGTAAATAAATTATTTTCCACCTCATATTAAATTTATTTTCATACCAAATATATTGTATTATTCACTTTTTTATAAATAACTTTTTTATAATTTCAATCATTCAATAAAATTTATAAAAATAATTCTAAATCATTTATATATCATTTTATATTACTTTTAATAATATGGACATTTTGATAATTTAACTTTTTTATCTATTAATTTTTTTTTAATATGTCACATCAGTTAATTAAGTCATAAACTTTCACAGACTTTACTTTCTAATCCACTTCAAAATCACTTTTAAATCTCTTAAAACAAACAACACAAATTTCATCATCGAATCTTTCCAATATTTTCCTGTCTCTCTCCCTGAAATCATTTCTTCCAAAAGAACACAACCTTAGTTGATTATAAGATTGACTTAATATTAGTATTAAGAAAACATGAGTCAATATTTCATTTATTGAATATCTTTTAAAATATAGATCCATGTAATGATTATGGTGTGGTGTGGTGTAATTTTGATTGATAAAGTTTATTTATTTTATATAAGTTTTTTTTTTCATATGTGTGTGTTTTGTATAATTAAGATATAGTTTTATGTGTGTGTTTTGCATGTTCTTAATATTTTAAAATATAGACCCTTTATTTGAGTATGCTATAGGTTTTATGTTTTGGTTTAGGGTGTTAAATATTCTAAATAAATACTTTTTTATTTTTGAAGATTCATGTTTTAATTTTTGAACTCTTACAGAAAAATTTATTATGTTTTGCATCTTAAATTTAAGAGGGGGTTTTTTACTGCACCTCCAATATTTCTTCTGCACCTTCAAATATTCATGATCTTCCATTTATGCCATTGAAAAATTAAATAAACAAAAAAAAATTATTAGTTAGACACAATAATTAAACAATTATGAAATGGCAGAGTTAGTTGGCTGTCTGAATTAATTACCAACAGTGTTTTATATACCCTACACCCCCTCTTCTTTCAGTTTTACTTACATTGCAATTTTTTCACTTTCACTTTTTCACTTGCACTGCAAAAGAAGAAATTTTGTTGGTGGTTGAGGTGTGAATTTTTCAGTCGAGGGTCCACTCGTATTTCACCATTTGCTTCATTTATTCTCAGAAAAAGGTACGCGCATTAGAATAGAAGTTTATATTTGATAAGTTTATGTCTGAGATAAATGTTATGCTGCATTTTTAATATTTCATGCTACATTTTACGGAAGTGAAAACTTCCGAAACAGAAGTGAACTTATGCGGAAGTCAAGTTATTATTTCCATATATGGAAGTCGACTTCTGGAAGTGTATATCTAAAACGGAAGTCGACTTCCGGAAGACAAGTGAAATTTTATGGAAATCAAAATATTTTTTCCCTTATACGGAAGTCGACTTCCGAAAATGTATGTGTTAAACGGAAGTCGACTTCCGGAAATGTATGATTAAATTGGAAGTGGACTTCCGATGAAGTGAAATTTTTTTAGTGTTACGAAAGTGGACTTCCAGTCTTTAAGTGAATTTTTTGTCCAGAAGTCGAGTTCCGAAGAGTTTTTTTTTTGTTTGGTAAGTAGTGTGGTGAGTAAATTTTTTTGACTTCCATAGTAAGGTGGTTTCTCTTGTTTTTCATTTTTTTCACTTCTGATGCTTTCTATGTTCTACCATGCTTTCTTTTTTCTTTTTCTTTTTTCACTTCTTCACTTCCGTAGATGCTTTTGACTAAGCTTTCTTTTTTATTTTTATTTTTCACCATTTTTCCACTTCTGTAGATGCTTTTACACTAAACTTTATTTTTTCTTTTTTCTTTCACTTTTCCACTTCCGTAGATGCTTTTAGACTTAGTGATATTTTAATTTAGTTTTATTTTGTAATTTATAATTCAAAATCGTAAAAAACTAAAATTTTAATTATTTAAAATTATAATTATTTAAACTTATATTTACTCAATAATAAAATTAAATAAAATTAAAATTATTCAAAATCGTAAATAACTAAAATTTGAATTATTCTAAATTTTAATTATTTAAAATTATAATTAATTAAAATTAATAATAATTAAAATTAATTAATATCAAAATTATTTACATTAAAATTAAAATTAAGTAAAAAAAATTACAAACAAAACACGTCGTTACGGAAGTGGAAGTCACGCCTACGGAAGTTGTGTCTTCTACGGAAGTCACGCCACGATTCTACAGAAGTCACGCCACGATTCTACGGAAGTCATACTTTCTTATGGAAGTCAATAATGTTTACGGAATTCACCTCACGGAACTCATTTTTAACTACGGAAGTCGACTTCCGGTATTGATGGCTTACGAAAGTCGACTTCCGTAAGTGCCATTTTTTATGTTTTTGCGTGATCTACACTTCCGAAACTTGTTCTATGGAAGTCCACTTCCGTCACTTATGGAAGTCGACTTCCGGGTTTGTGTTTTTACAGATTTATACTCAAATAGAAAAATGACTATATACGATACAACAAACATGGCAAAAACAATAAAAGAATTAAAAAATTAAAATATACAACAAGGATACGTTTACTTACCTGTTAATGGAGAGGAATGGTGAAGGGAAGAGGGAGAGCAGACAAAAAATAAAGAGGAGTGGGACACCTTAGAGAGGAGGAGTGTGGCACGTTAGAGAGGAGAGTGGGGCAGATGAGAGATTAGGGGGTGTGCGGCGGCTAGGGTTTAGTCATGTTAGAAGTGGGTTTTAAGCCTAACTCAACCCCACAAAACCGGCTTGTAAGGTGAGGTTTGCACCTCACTTTATATATTGAATATTAGTGGGTGGTCCGTTAGCGGTCCGATATCGGGTGGAACAAAATGTCCAAGAAAGTTCGCTCTGATACCATGTTAGAAGTGGATTTTAAGCCTAACTCAACCCCACAAAACTGGCTTGTAAGGTGAGGTTTGCACCTCACTTTATATATTATAAATTAGCTTTATCTCTAGTCGATGTGGGATTTCCAACAAGTCAAAACAAAGTGAGACATTAAATAAGAGAGAGAAATAGAGATTAATTGATTTAAAATTTTAAAATAGTAAAAGGGTAGTTTTGAAATTTAAGAAAAGTTTGGAGGTGCACAAGAAATATTGGGGGCGTAGGATGAAAACCCCATTTTAAGATCCCTTTGGAGAAGAGAGGGCAATGAGAGAGAAAGAGAGAGCTTTGGAGTGTGTGCTGGGGTGTTGGAGAATGGAATTGACCAAGGAAGTTATTTGAAAGTGAAATTAGTAAGGGTTTTAAATAGGAGCCAACTGCACTCCACAACAACACAGCACATTTTACAACACCACATGGCCCAGGTTCAGAGTTGGACAAGTTCGAAGACACTTTAGGTATCGACGAGTGAGAAAAATGTTGTAATAAATTTTTATGTGGTATTATTTGATTATTGGTGATGGTGAGTGAGTGATTATTATGTCGCATATTTTTAAACAATTATTAAATTTTTTGTCTGGTAGCAGTGGTTAAGAAAAACTAATTAGAATTTTAAATAAATTAAATTTTACATGTTTTTTGTTGAAAAACCAAGGAGTTAAGAAGATCAGATTAGAATTTTTAAATAAATAAATTTAGGAGTTAGTTTTTTCTTTAAATTTGAATATTGGTCTAAGTTTTACATTATCAAGATTTTTATTGGAAGTATTGTCACTTTTTTGTGTGTGAGTTAAATTTATGTTTCATTAGTAGTGTGTATCTTTTTCTATCCTTCCTCGAATCCATTAATGATATTAAAACCAAATACTTGTCATGGTAATTTGTTAGGACGATTTCTTGAATCAAAAGTCTTTCTAACGGAAGAAACATGATTCGGTCTTCTTAATATGATGTTACTTTAGTTTTTCAAACGAATCATTTATTGAAAGTCTTCTTAATAAAGAGTCAAACAAGTGAGTCTGTGATGATGAACATTTAATATTTTATCTCCCTAATTATGTTTTCTAGAACTATTTATAAGTTTTTTTTCATGTTGTTTTTACTGTAGTTGTTATTAAAATTGTTATTGTAGAAATAATTGATTATAGAACTCAATAGAGGATAGTTATGGAATTCAATGGAGGACGAAAATCAGGTTTTTAGATTTTTAGAGGTAATAAATACTAATTCAAATATAATAATAGATGATAACTTAAGGATATTTAGTTCAGAAAATAGAAATACAGATATTCAAAAATAGCAATGTTTATTATATTAAAAATACATTTGATAAAATGGTTACAATTTGTATAAAATATTGATTAATTTTTAATAAATGTATTTAATTTGCTTAATGACGATATTCTAGCATCAATGATACCGTTTCCAACTGTTTTCTATTTCCGTTTTAGGTTGGAAATTGTATTTGTTAATAAATTAAAAATTGCAAAAAGTTTTAATATTTTAATAAAATTATTTATATACGTTAAAGTATATAAATTACTGATAAAAAAATTTCACACCGTACAATATACAAATATAACTACTCCTCTAATCTATTCTAATAGTTTTCTTCTTCTTTTTTACAGAAACCAAAAAAGGTTAGTAAACAAACGAGAGAGGGTGGTACTATGATAAAACTAACTCTATTATTAATATGATGTTGAAAAACTAAAGTAACATCTGTAAAAAATGTTAAAAAATGTAGATGAAATCCTCTGTGAAAATAGGGAAAATTTGTTCTTAATGAAAACTCCTTCAAAAAAAAAATGGAGGAACATACAAAAAACAACATATATATACATGTGAAAGTACTACTCCCTACAAAGTTTCTAAGCAATTTCACTATTATTATCATTTTCATTTATAATATCTATTCACATATAATATACGATTATTATTGGTGGAAAAATCACTACACAACGTCCAATAGGGTAAGCTAATGAAATTTTAACCAATACATGCTCAAACACTCACCAGTACAAACATTCCAATATGCATATGTTACTAAATAAGTTATCCTCAATATAACATTGATTTAAGACACATATATACTCAAGACTCAATTTTCGAAATGTAATGAGTCAAATACGCGCAAAGTCTTACACCTATCATGAAATCTCTCTACAGTGGATTCGAGTAAAAATAACCATTATGGCTCCACTTGACACACATATGTTATCTTTCTATAGTGGATTTGAGCAAAAATAATCACTATGGCTCCACTTGGCACACACCTCCATAACCTAATTAATTTACTATAGCATAGTCATAATGGTTCTCTTTCACACTAAATCCTACTATAGGAACCTTTTTTTAACTCTTACCACTTAAACTATATTTTCTATATGACTCTATGAGTTTAATATAGTAAGTTGACTTCACAATCGAGACTCCAACTCAATACATATCTTAAACCTATACAATGTGACAATTCTCCTTAAAATTAACCACATTCATACAACACATCCATATATAAGATAACCAGGTCAAACCATTTCATTTATATCATAAAGGATCCTAGTCCAACCACCTTCACCCATAATTCACATTTCATACTCAACATTTTCCTTTCCACATTTCATTATATTACAACCTTTAAAACCATACTCCATTCAAGAAAACTTTTTACGAAAACCTTTTATAGTTCCCGCTTAGCTACCCATTTTCTACCTATCATGCCATTCTTGAAGGAAGGCCCACCCGGACAAATAGGTGCGACCAACAGAAACAAAGCAAAAGGTTTTGTACCAGTTAGCGCCTAATAGCAAAAGCCAGCACTTAGTGAGAGGAAGTTGGCTCCCCAAGCCAAGGTCATTGGAGCTATCTAATATTTAATTTTAGGTGGCACCCAACGGTCAACAGGTGGCACCCAACGCCCCTGACCTTTGTAGATCTCTAAAATTTTCATTCTCGTTGTCGGTCAATGCCTCTATGATTCCATCGAATGGTAATGCATGTTTTAGAAGCTACCTATGTGAATCAGATTAGGCAACTGAGTCTGTCTAGGTTAGTTTACTCTTTTCTTGTATCAAAGTAGGTGTAGTTTGGCACAATTTATGCTCAGAAAGCATCACTTAATCAATTTGATATACTATGAAAAAAATTCATTCATCATACAATCAACTCATGCAAAATTTTAATACTTCGCAGGCCAACTAACATAGATCAATCCATCATACAAATTCATCAATCTTACACATACCAGGAAATCACTACTTTACAATTTTAGTTTATTAAATCAAATAATTAACATATATAAAATAACACTAGCTTCCCTTACCTGAATAGAAGCTCTTAAATTTAAAAGGTGTTCCATGTAACATCCCTATTTTTAACAAACTGTATTATTTATTTTAAATAAAACACTTAGAAAATCTTCTATGTTTACTAATGTTTCGTATTTTATTATGATGTAGTTTAAACATTAAAAATATATTTTAT
>Ga0214545_1009181_pt1 | contig 15207 bp, 7 predicted proteins | sample CNSS4metaG_FD_160064 | JGI IMG/M metagenome (GOLD analysis project Ga0214545, IMG submission 160064) | Root nodule microbial communities from cowpea collected in UCLA plant growth center, Los Angeles, California, USA - CNSS4 | ecosystem: Host-associated > Plants > Roots > Nodule | place: USA... | reverse complement strand
TCCTCTTTCTTGGCCTTCGAAAATCTGCACTTCTTCGTCTCATAATTGGAGCTGAAGAGGGAGATCTACTGTTGGGTTTAGATATTTTAGGAATAAAGAACAAAACTTTGAAGAAATCTTTGAGTTTTAGTGAATTTCGTAGGTACGATGGAGTTTGGAAGGATTCCAACACCATTCTCAATGATTTGCGAATGAGTTTTTTTCAAAACCGCTTTTGGCCATTTTGTTTCACTTTCACGGCTTGAAAAAGTTAACATTAATTAACTTCTATTTCCCTCACGTGACACACTCTCTTTTGCAAGTAAAAAAAAAATTAAAAATTACTTTCCACGTCAAGAAGTCAAGAAGTAACATAGTAGTCAAATTTTGGTAGTCATTTAATCATTATCCTTACTAATAATACCTGTTTAAAACAACTAACGATGAGCATAGATATTTGACAAGAACTGATATAAGTACTATGGCCCACGACCCTGAATTAAATTCCATATCATTTAGGCCATCAGACACACTTCATTTCTGTGTTTTCTTCCTTCATCTGCATTTCATTGTCAAAAACATAATGCTGTCTTGCCTTCTTTTTTCTTTACCTTATTTCTCTCTCTCTCTCTCTCTCTTTTCTTAATTAACTACAAATCTGTGGCTGCCATGTAAAGAAAATTAGACTCAGTTGTAATAAACGATGGTGGCAACCTTCGAAAATTTCCACTACTTCAAAACTTTTCTTCTGTTGCTCATCCTCTGTATCCTTCCAATAAACTTAGCTCAATCACTTTCCTTCACCATAACTAACTTTAACGACACTGAAAGTGCAAGCATCGTTGGATACGCAGGCGCAGCCATGATAGAGAACGGAGCTGCAGTGCTCAACCCACTCATCAACAATGGAGTTGGAAGAGCCGTCTATGGCCAACCTCTACGCCTCAAAAACTCTTCCAACGGACATGTCACTGACTTTTCAACTCGTTTTTCTTTCACAATCGATGTACCTTTAGGAACGAAATACGGTGATGGCTTTGCCTTCTACTTGGCACCCCTTGCATACCAGATTCCGACCGCCACCTCTGATGGCTCCCTTCTCGGTCTATACGATGACACCCAAAATAACATCGTAGCTGTCGAATTCGACACTTACATAAACGAGTTAGACCCACCAATGCAACACGTAGGGATCAACAATAACTCTGTGGCATCCCTCAATTATACCAAGTTTGATATTGAGAGCAACACAGGGAAGATGGGGCATGCCTTGATAACTTATAATGCTTCTGCCAAACTCCTGGCTGTTTCGTGGTCCTTTGATGGAACTGGTTCTTCTTCTACTCCTACCGCTTATCTTTCCTACAAGATTGACCTGTGGGCTATTTTACCGGAGTGGGTCAATGTTGGGTTTTCGGGTTCAACTGGATCGTCCACCGAGAAAAATGTGATCCATTCCTGGGAGTTCAGTTCAAGCCTCGATCTTAATTCTACGCATGGAGAGGGGAAAAAAGAAAATGGCATCGCAACCAAATGCAAGGTTCAGGTCAAAACAGTAGTTGTTACAGTGATTTGTTCTGTTGTTTTTCTGCTCGTGGTTATTAGTATTTCTTGGATGACAATGAAAAAGGGAAGAACAGATGATGGTTTTGGTTTCGATAGAGAAGCTATGCCTAGAAGGTTTGGTTATGAGGAAATAGTTGCAGCTACCAACGGGTTTGCGGATGATAGAAGGCTGGGAGAAGGAGGCTCTGGACAAGTTTACAAAGGGTTTCTGAGTGATTTAGGGCGCGTGGTTGCTGTGAAGAGGATATTTTCTGATATTGAAGACTGTGAGAGAATATTTATAAACGAGGTGAAGATTATAAGCCGTCTTATACATAGAAACCTTGTGCAATTCATGGGGTGGTGCCACGAGCAAGGGGAATTGTTACTGGTTTTTGAGTACATGACTCATGGGAGTCTTGACAATCATCTGTTTGGAAACAGAAGAAGTTTGACATGGGATGTGAGATACAAGATAGCGTTAGGTGTGGCAAGAGCACTTCGTTATCTTCATGATGACGCGGAGCAGAGTGTTATTCATAGGGACATAAAGTCAGGTAATGTTTTGTTGGACACAGATTTCAACACAAAGATTAGTGACTTTGGGATAGCAAGGTTGGTGGATCCGAGATTGAGGACTCAGAGGACAAAGGTGGTGGGGACATATGGGTACCTAGCTCCAGGACAAGGTTAGTAAAGAATCCGACATGTACAGTTTTGGAGTTTTGGCTTTGGAGATAGCATGTGGAAGGAGGACTTACCAGGACGGTGAAGATAATCACGTGCCTTTGAGAAAATGGGTATGGAAACATTATGTGGATGGGAATATATTAAATGCTGCTGATAAGGAATTGAAGAGTGATTTTGACGTAAATGAGATGAAATGCTTGGTGAGTGTAGGAATATGGTGTACCCTCCAAGACCACAAGGAAAGGCCAACCTCAGAACAGGTTATAAATGTTCTTAAACAACAACTCCCATTGCCACTGTTTTCTTCTAAACCCTCTCATAATGCGAAACCTGATTCCTTTGAATCGTCTTCCAGAAAAGCATAAATCCGTCCTTTTCAAATCTTTAGTTATTTCACGAATCACTCCTCCTAAAGAGGATGTCACCGAAAAGAAAGATATGTAACATTAAAATACAAACAACAGAAAGATATTTTTCTGTTTCACCTAGCAAAAGAATATGCATTTAGATTGATTTTTGTGTAGCTCCTATTCTAATGTATACTTATAAGATTGTATTATAGTAATAACAAGAATCTACTTTAATATATACTAGAGGTTGTATTTGTAATAACAAAGCAGTACTAAAGTGATTTTTAGCAATTATAAACATACAGAATCACTCCTCCTAAAGAGGATGTCGCCAGTATGAGTTAGTTCAGAGGAACAAGTTTCTTGAATTTGAGCAAAATTAATTGTCACATAGTTGATAGAATGAATATTACTAAGATGTGTGGTAAGACATAAACAAGAGATGTCAAACAACACTGAATATGTTTTCTTTATTATTTCTATTATTTGTTATATATATCAATTTAGACACTAATATTTTTTATAGTAAAATTTTTGTTAATTAATATCTATAATTAATTGAAAATGTAATTTTTATAATTTTTTATTTATAACGGTAATAATTTTTAGTTTATAAATTAATATATTAATCATTGATGAATTAATTTATTTTTAAAATTGATTATTTTTTAAATATTTTTTTAATAATATAAAACTATTGAAAGTATGCATACATGAACTCATAGAAACATTAGTCTACAACTTCTCTTCAAAAATACACTTGAAACACATTTAAATGTACATAAATTTATGTGCTACAGGTATTGTAATTGTCATTTTAAAAACATTTCGTCGAAAATAGTAGTGGAAATATCATCTTACATTAAATTTTGTGATCACTTGATGCATGAAAAAGGATTTGTTTACGAAATATTCACTTTTTTCTAAAATTTCGTTGTATGTTTGTTTTCTTTCGTTTGGAGAATATGATAAGTGTAAAATAATAGCAGATTTTAACTTTTTTTTTGTTTATATTTGGAAACTTATCTTCATTTTATTATGTCTTTGTAGTACTTTTTTTTATTTAAATTCAGTTTTTACTATTTTTTATTATAAATTTACTTTTTTTTTTCTTTTGTTCATTTTTTACAGGAAAAGGAGAAGGAGAAGATTTTGACCTGAATGGAAATCAAGATATCGTTTAATATATGCTGGCTTCAGTAGGAGCTAATCACTCAAAAGCCTAAGCAAGGATCTCTTGCTTAAGTGATCTTCTAACACTTAATCAAGTGAGTTCCATTCTTAAATTATCAAATATTATAGCACAACTTGCACTATATTATTATTGTTATTTTTCTTGATCAAATGAATCACTCTTAGAGTATGGTATCCTGTTTTTAAAATTATATGTCTAGATCAAACATTATTGGTTTAGAATGGATATTATTTCGTGTAGATACATTAAATATTTAAAGTATTTTAAATTTTTTAAAATTCTAAACAATATGGAAAAAGTTATTTCATGCTTCGGTTATTAAAATTAATAAAGGCGTAAAAATTATCTGAGGCATCTATTTTAATTATGAAAAACATATTTTGTTTAATTAAATTTCTAGTTTTAGTTTTAGTAGCAGTTTAGCTTTAAAAACTTTTAATTTAAACCATATTTTATATATATAATACTAATTTATATGTTTCAAACGATTATGATAATTTTTAAAGTTTTATCCACTTGTTTCAAAGAATATTATAGTAATGCCTATATCACACAACCATGTAATACGATTGAAAATGGATGAAAATAAATTTATAAATGTGTGTTTTTCTTCATTTTATCATAGAGACTTTTATAATTTTACAGCCATAATTATTTCCTTTTTCTAAAACTAAATAGATTTTCCCCTTTTGTTAAATATCTATGTTTTATCCTTTCTTTTGGTTTCACCTCTTTTCTACTTTTAATTTGTTTAAATATTTTTGTTTAAGAGAGTTTAAATATAGTCACCTAGGATTTAGTATCAACTTAAAGCAAGGTTCATACTATAAGTAACTAAGAAGTGTTGTCAAATTGCTTATATTTTTAGTTTTCAAGAGTGTGTGTCTCTTATATTGAATGTGCTATATTTGGTTGGTTTTGTCTTTTACTTGGTTACATTGTGATGTGTCTATCTTAAAATAATGTATGAATTATTTTGGCTTCAACAGACCCTACTTCCAATGGATAAATCTTGGATAGACATGCCAAGAAACACACCTTAATATATGGATGGCTTAAACAAATTTTTGGACTTTGCATTTGCTAATAGTGGTGTAAGGGGGAAAATAGTATGTCCATGTCAAAAATGCAACTTTAACAAATGGCAGGATCGTGAATTAGTGTATGAGCATTTGACTCTTAAACCTTTTCCAAAAGGATATACAATGTGGCTTCTACATGGGGAGAGAAGAGGAGTAAATGTGACTGATGAAACACGTGTAATGCCGCAAGAAGATAATGAAATAAATTCGATGTTTGACATGGTTAATGATGCATTTGGGTATCATCAATATAGCAACGACACGGTGGACGATAAGGAAATGGGTCCAGAGTCAAGCCATGCCGGGAATGATGATATTGGAGATTTTATATTCAATTTTAGGAATATCTAACCAATTTATTTTCAAGAACCTCGAAAGTGAGGATATCTTCAACTAGTCAGTCCCCAATTGCGCCTCAATCTAATTCTCAGCCACCATATAAATCATTTCATGTATCTGAACCAACAATACCAACTACATCACATTCATATTCTGAAAATGAAGAGGAAGAAAATGAGGAGACTAGGTTGCAAGTAGATGAACAAAGGCCTGTAACCCGAAAAAGAGCATGGTTTGTTAATGTCATTGGTAAGCAACTATATACAAAGTACTACATAATATATTATATGTATATTTGTCTTTATAATAAATTAGTAACAATTATTTTCTCACATTCCATAGATGATCAAGGAAAGAGAATTACAAAACAACTATGAACCAATGATGTGTGGCATTTACCTTCTAATGAAAGGATTATTGTGCAATGGAATAATGAGGGTCAACCAATTGCGGATGGTGGAGCATTATTGAATAGGTTCTTAGGTAGCATTGCAAGAAACTCTAATTCTCTTCCTATTAGTTATTCTAGTTGGAAGAAGATTCCTAAAGATTATAAAGAAGACTTACTTAAGAATACTATTCAGGTCAGCATTGTAAAAGCTTAATGTATGATTTAATTATACTATAACTCTTGTTAATTTTAACTGTTTTATGTTTTGAAGGCTAAGTTTGATGTTCATTCCGATGTTCATATAAGCCACATCCTCAAATCACTTAACATAAAGTGGAGAGACCACCGACAGGAATTGTGACAACTTAGAAATGATGAAACACATACTAGAGATGAATTGATCACAATGGTTCCAACAGGAATAGATAGAGATCATTGGGCTTCTTTTGTGGATTATCGACTAAATTCAAAAACAAAGGTATATTGAAACTATTTTTCATCAACATTGTTCAAGTTAATGATTATTAATTTTTATACGTTGATGATTAGGAGCATGCTCTGAAAAATAAAGATAATAGGGCAAAGCAAACCATTGCTCACACATGTGGATCTAAGAGTATTGCAAAGAAAAGAGATGAAATGGTGACAATACTACATATCTTGATGTGAACTTTGTTTCAATTTTTGGATATATGTGTCATATATTTTTTCTTTAATTTTATAGGAAAAAGAGTGTGGCCACAAGGTTAGTAGAGGAGAGGTATGGATAGCAACACATAAACATGCTAATGGAGCCTTTGTGAGTGATGAAGCAAGGGAAATCGGTGTAAGTTCAATTCTAATAAAGTCTATAATTGTCAACCATACTTTGTGTTATTTTAATTAGTTTCTTCTTATGTTCTTTGTAGGAAAAAAACTCAAGTATATGAATCAACATCATCATCATCTGTATCAAAAGAAATATCAAGAACACTGTGGACGTGTTAGGGGTTTGGGTTTGGGTCCTTGCCCATCTAAAGTGTTTGGCTCCAAGGGTCATTCATATAATGGAACATCTTCAAGTTATCCTTCTAATGCTCAGTTACAAAATCAAGTTAATTTTTTAGTTTTGATCATGATGCATTACTTTTATCAAATTTGACGTTTGAATATATTTAAAGTAATATGTTATTTTAACCAAGATTGTCAAAAGAGCTCCATTTTTTTTCTTCAAAAGTAGGTTTAAAGTAATATGTGTTTTAAAATAGGTTTTTACATTGACATCCCAACTCAATGAAATGAAGGCAATGGTTAATTTTTTGGTACAAAATTATCAAGGAGAGTTGCCTCGTGATTTTACTATGCATCATGCACCAACGATAATATTTAAATCTTGATTAAATTAATATATGTTTGATATTATTATTTGGAAATTTATTAATTATCATTATTTTTTATATGTTAGGTATCTGATCAAGGAAGTGTTCCTAATGAAGAAACAAATGATCAACATCCAACACTGCATTAGATGATATTTTTCGTTCACTTTTGGAATTTTTCAACAAATATGCTTCTAGGAAACTTTTGGTTAATTATGCTAATGGGGAACAACTCTAATTTCCTTTTACATTTTGGTTTATTGTAGGTAGATAGTGCACTGCTTATTATGTCACTATCATTCAAATGCTACCTCTCCAACACTTATTATATTAAGAGCATTATGACTGCTAGTCCACTATTGGTACTATTTGAATGAATATTTGTATTGTACCATTTGAATGAATATTTGTATTGATTGCTTATTTTGAAGTGACCTTAAAGTTTTTGCTTATTTATATTGATTGATACCAAAATATTAAGCAATAAATAGGAAATTCCGTAGAATAAAGTTTTTTTCGTACTCAAATAATTAACTAAGCAAATCAATTATCAGGAAAGTACAACTTTATCATTTTAAGCACTAATAACTTTTTGGTATTAACAGGGGTTTTCGAGGAATTAACGGGGGTTTTTGGAACCTCAGACATTAATAGGGGTTTTCGGAACCCTAGACATTACCAGGGTTTTCGGAACCTCATGCATTCCTGGGGGGTTCAGAACCCCATGCATTACTGGGGGTTTTCAGAACCCCATGCATTACTAGGGTTTTCAGAAATTACTGGAGATTTTCAGAATTCCAAGCATTATTGGGGGTTTTCGAAACCCCCGGTAAGTTGCGCTACTTCCAAGGGTTGCTTAAAACCCCCGGTAATCCGTTAGCCACGCTTGCTCTTCTGGGGAAATTTCAAACCTCTGGTAAAACCATTAGTGGAGGTTAAAACCCCCAGAAACGTCAAATATAACCCCCGCTAAAAATAATTATTTTTGTAGTGAGAAGTTGCAAGAAAAAGAACTAACTTAAATTGTTATGAATTTAATTAAGACTAGACAAGTCTTTTTTTTCTTGTATCATTGTAAAGTCATGATTGAATAAACAACTTGTTATATAGGTTAGTGATAGTTGAAAATTCTTAATTTTAAATTAAGAATTAGTTGATACCTATAATAAAAACTACAACTTAGAACAAGGATAGAAATTATAAAATGATTTGTAAGTAATTGTTTAAGAAATATTTTTCCTTTTTTATTTATTGTGAAATGTTAGTTGTAAGTATTTTTTTAGAAGTTGAACTCATAACTGCTTCAATCATTCCTTCCAAATCCATCAAGTAAACCTTATAAGAGATGGTAAAAATATCTGTACTGCGATAAAATATGTCAAGAGTAATACATGAATACTTTAAATGAGTACCTGTTGGTAATAGATAATTTAATATCCACTTATAAATGAGTCGGGTGTGAGCATCGGACCCATACGTGAGAGTATTTATTACCCGTAAAAAAATAAAAATAAAATTTAATTTATATTTATTAGGTTAAATTTAATTAAATTAAAATTTCATTTATATTTATTTTAATTTAAACTATATTTTATATAATTTTTGTAATTTTATTTTAAAAAATTATAAATTATTATTTTTTACATATTCGTTAGTATATATAAATACTTGTGAGCTTTAAAAAACCCACAAATATTTTTTAAATGGGTATCCGAATGATAGCGGGGCTGGTAACAAGTCATTTTTTGTTGCGGGTTGGGTAGTAGGTAGGCAGCCCGACTTGACCTGTTACCATTTCTACTTATAACTCCTATTATTGAGGGTAGTTGAATCAACAACCTCTCACTTTCCCTTCCAAATGTATTATAATTGACTTGATATTCCTCTTCATTAAGCATGACTACCAAGTAGTCGTTCAACAACCACTCTCTGACCTCGCTCAAGTATTCTTTAACTCAACCCACGTCTAGCTTACACTCAAGATGAATACAAGGTTTGAGTAATGAAAAGATCACATTTTTAACTAACTAAAAAAGGTGGTGTCCTTCAACAAAGTGGCTATGCATACCCTTTGTTGGTCTGATGAGTAGTTTTGAACTCACTTGAATCTCTTCCTCTTTTTCCTATAGTTTGTCATGCTTTGATGTAGAGTAGTATTAAATATGTTTTATGCAACATTAATTACTTTTTTATTCTTTATGCAACTTATATGATAGTTGGCAGTATTTATCTTACTAGATTGCATAACACTATACTTCTGAGATGATGAAAACACACATCGTACTAGCTAAGCCAGATTTGACAAATGCTTGTGTCAAATAAATTTGAAAACATTTTAGTTTTAGTTTAAATCCCAAGAAAATTTTGAATAAAGCTTTGACTTGAGCATGAATTTCTCTATGACAAATGGTGAAGACATTCTCTACATCACAAACTTAAGCTTTATTATATTAGGTTAAATAATTCCATTGGTCCCCATTTTGTAGGAAAATCTCAAGTAGGTCATTTTTTTGTCTCAATTAGGTTCCTATTTTGGAAAATTTATTGCAATTAGGTTCTTTTTGTTAATAGTTCACTTTTTTTTTAATTTAAAAAAAATTGTCATGTGTCAAGCTGACGTTGTGCCACGAGGTAAAGCAATGTGATGTTGCAGTGGCAATGCCACGTGCCACTATTGAATGTGAAACTTCTCAATTTTATTTAAATATTGTTTCAAATATTTATATAACAATTATTTATAGACAAATGTTAGAGTTGGTTTAAAAATAATTTATAAGTTGAATTGTAAAATTTTAAATAAATATATATATTTTAAATTGTTATAAAATTATTTTAAAATCTTATATTTGAATTTATAAAGTTGTTATTTTTAAAGCAAGTCTAACATTTATTTATAAATTATAGATATATAAATATTTAAAACAAAATTTAAATAAAGTTTAATGCAGAATATAAATTTAAATAAACTTAATTTTGTTAAAAATATCAATTGTAATAAAAATACAATTGTAAAATTTATATAAAAATGAAATTTGGTATAGGGATGAAATTGATTCAGTTTTAAAAAATTAGAACAAAATTGAGACAAAATAACAAATACATGGACTACATTGAGAGTTTTTACATCAAATAGTGGCGTGTGGCACTAGCATTGTCACATCACACTGCCTCTGCCATGTGGCACAATGTCAGCTTGACACATTGTAATTTTATTATTTTTTGTAAAGTTATAAAAAAAATTAAAAAAAAAATCACTTACTGACACGTGGGACATAGTTAATGTTGTTAGTGCACTATTGAAGAAAATGACTTAATTGCAACAAATTTTCAAAATAGGAACCTAATTGAGACAAAAAAGAAGAAGGAAACCTATTTGAGATTTCCCTACGAAAATGAGGACCAATGGAATGATTTAATCATTGTATTATTTAAGTTAATATCAGCATGAAGTCTTGGATCGCAGTTATCATTTGATGATCAACATTTACTTCTCAGACAAAGTTGACTTTGACATGCTATTATATTAGCATCGGTCTTTATCAATGGATGATACTAGCACTAACACAAAAAAAAAGTTTTTTACATTTGATATTTTAGGCTTTTTACGTCTTATTTATGTCAGGCACAATTTCAGGTTGTGAAAATATACGTATGGTAAAATACCATACGTAAATTTATGTTTGGTGTTTTCATAATAAACGTAAATTTATATTTGGTACATGTATAGCAGATGTGAACTTATGTCTGATGTAAAGGCAAAACATGTTTTTCTTTATTTTGTGCCAAAATTTACGTCTAGTGGGATAATAACAAATGTAATTTTTTGTCTATTAATGCCTTAACAAACTTAAATTTTTATTTTTTTAAAATTAAATTGGTTTTGGCATAAAACCAAAACCTGAAAACTAGAAAATATCTAGAATGTATATATTTCAAATATAATGTTTTGAATACATTTTATAAAGTTAAAATAAATATATAATGAATAACACCTAGGGGGACTATCTGTTTCTTCATAAACACTATTTTTATCAACTTTCTTTTTAAACAATGATATCCTACACGTTGGACATATCTTCAATGCAACAAACTCGCCTCTTTACAATACATAATCATTAGGTCATGCATGTATTTTCTTATACTCCAAACTCATTGGACAAAATTTTTTTCACCTCATAATTACTATTAGGTAACCTATATTATTTTTTGGAAGCATCTCCTTCAATAACTAACAATTCTATGAAACTTGTATCGGTCCATCCATTTCTTGTTTTTAAACTAGACAATTTCAAAGTTGTCGACAATCGTGTAAACTTGGTGCATCTTGGGTACAATTATTCCTTTGAACCATATTTCAAAGTATCATATAAACACTACAACAAAAATCACTTTAGACAACGACATAAAATTGTAATCTAAATGATAAAAACTGTGGTAAGATTACACCACAATTGTTTAGGCATGGTATAGGTGAGTGTAGTTATAGGTAATAGACAATGGTTTTTAGGACAACAATACTTTTAAAACCATTACTTAAAGTCCTCAAAATAGACAACAGTTCTTCAAGTTGATTTTAGACCTCATCTATATTTTTAGACCACATTTTTACTGGTTTTGCCTACATAATTTAAAGCAATAATTATATAATTTTGGACATTTATGATATTTATACAACATTTATAAAAATATTGTTTATTATATGTCTAGGCCATATTTAGTCAATTGTTGTCTAATTTAGTGTATAGTCTAAACTACAAAATGTTGTAGTGAAATGAGCTATTCCAAAATTTTCTTCACCAACATCACATACAATGTCCTCGAAATGATCATTCATCCATTCTTTCACATATTCTATTGTTGTGACATCGTAAGGTTGTCTAATATTTCTCCATGCCAAGTCCAAATTGCATGACTTCTTACCATATTGAAGATGAATAGGTGATCACATATTTCGCTCAAATCCTGATGTATCTGATTTAACAATGAACACAAGAACAAAAATATGTCTTGTTTACAGAGATTCCCTTCTCATACTCCACACTATTAGTACATTCATCTAACTTTTGATAACACTTTTCTAATAATTTCAATTATAACAGGTAGTAACAAAATTCATTTTCAACACTACAACAAAAATTGTTTTAGGCAACAACACAAAATTGTGAGTTAAACCATAAAAATCGTGGGCTAAAGTTTAGACAACAAGATCCAACCAAATCGGGTTTGGATCCAACAAGATCGATCCAACCAAATCTAAATGTTGATATTTAAAATTCATATTCGATCTTTTTAGTTTTTGGGTTCGGCGGATAATTCGGATCCGGTTAAACTGTAAAAATGTGAAAACGTAACCTCCATCACCTTTCAGTCTGCCATGGCTTCCTCCATCTTCTCCGCAATCCTGATTCTTTCCATCACCATGTCACTGCGCGAACTAACCAAACACCACTACCTCGCCATCTACAATACAGATCGGAGACCACTTCGTCACCTACAACACAGATCGGAGTAGATGGGTTCACAATCCCACAGTTGTCCGCTGCGTGCACTTGCCTGAGACACAAAACCAGATCGGAAGACGCGAACTCCACAGTAGATTATGCGTCACCCCCTCACCGCAGCTCCTCCCTATGCACTGCCGCAAGCTTTATCACCCACCGCTGCAACTCGCTGGAGATTGTGCATTTCACCTGAAGTAGAAAACGATGACACTATGATCATGACAAATCTCTTCCAAAGGAAAAATCGTTTGTTAGGGAGATGCTTGCAGTTCAGATGCAAGAAACTTGAAACAGAGGAGAAGTTGTGTTTGAAAGATTGCTGGTTTTCAAAAGTTGGAAGTGGAGAAAGACATTGGCAACAAATTAGGTTAAGGGAAAAGTCATTGATTGTGGGTCGGGTCGAGTAACCACGAAAATTTAAAATAGAATTCGTACCCGATCGTTTCTATCCATATTTTTCCATATTATCTTATCCGTTCAAACCGAATCCGAATAGAGCAAACCGTATCTATGATTTCTTTCTCGGATATCACGGTTCGGTCGGATTGAATATTTATGCTCACCCCTAACTTCCATGATGAAGGAACTAATGAGAAAGATATTTTTAGTATAGATAATTGCATCGACTTCTATGACTTTATTTTTAGGCTATAAGTTGTGAAATAAAGTCTATCATTCTTTGACTATTCTACTGCTTCTCTCCTATGTGAAGAATTAGTTTAACTGCACTAAATAAATGAAGTTAAATTTTTAAGATATAATAAAACTTTATAAGCACTTAACACTTTTTTTTTCAAAAATTAAATATTTAATAAATTATAAATTTTTGTTTTCTAAGTTCTCAAAAAATAAATTTATTTTCTTTATATTTAGGCATTTAATTTGCTTTATTTTTTATGTTTGTTTTAGACCCAATTAAGAAAATTTTGTGTTAGTTAGAGTATCTTCAATCCATTTAGTGTTAACGTCATTTGGAATATTATCATATGTTAGCCAAATAAAAGATGTGAAGATAATTATCTATCAATCTAATAAAAGATTTAATTATTTATTTTTATCATTTTTTTTACTCAATTGTTACATTGTTTAAATAGAAATAATATGATCTCTTGAAAGAAATCAATATTATCATTGTTAGGAGATGACTACGTCTGAGTCCAAACTTTTTTTTCTCTCCAACTCCTTCTTCAGCAACACAATCTCACTGTAATTGTCTCCCTCATATCCAAGATTAATTCTTTTAGATACAAAATCTTTGTTTTTGTCTATTGTATTATCATAGATGACACACGAATTCCGTTGTGACTTTTGTATTCGTTTGCAAAATTCGTGGAGGATGCCACATATTTCTTCCATAATTTCAAACTAAACTTCCCTATACTGAAGCGACTTTCTTGTCAATTATTTGTATATCATATTATGAGTTTACTTTATGGGTTTTTGGTTTTTTTTTTTTTTTTGGTGATGATAATTGATCATGGTAACTGGTATTAAATGGTATCAACAAGTAATAGATAATAACACGTAGAACTCTAAAATGTGCACACTAGACATATTCAAGTTTCTTGAGTAATTGAGTGATTTCTCGTGAAATGCGAAAACAATGATAATTGTAACTGCATTTATTTTGGAATATGGAAAATCTTGGCGGCTTGATGGAGTTCAAGTAGTTGCATCATCTAGATCAAATAGTGAGTTTTAGGCCTATTGCCATGAAAAAAATCTCTTATAATAATGAAAAAAGGGTTGAAGGATATCTATCCAAAACAACCATTTCATTCAATATAAATGCAATAGGTGTTGCAAATCTGTGACACACATCGTGAACAGAGTTAGAGATACATCAGAAAAGTTTATTTTTGTAAAAGTTTTATGTAATCCACGTTTATGAATTTTGGAAAAAATCGTCTCATACCTCCACGACTTCAGCTTAAGCAGTAGTTATCTATCCCCGTCTTGTATGACTTTGATTAAGTGTAATTAATTTAAATTGTTATTGACCTTACAACTTCAACAAAAAATCATTAGATGGTTGCACGATTTCACCCCTACAAGTCGAAAATTATCTAATTGGATGACAACTTTTTCACAACAAAATTGTATGTAATTCTTTTAAAAACAAAATTGTATGTATTTTTTAAAAAACTAAATTCATGTCCGTAGATATAGAAACTAAATCGATCCATATTGACAGAAAAGCCAAGAAGTGCACAATGAATCATGCCAAATTGATGACTACATGATTACGTTAGATCATGTCAAATTAATTTTTTTTTATCAATAAAAAATAAATTAATATTAAAAAGAACACTTAAAAGATATTCTAACCCTTATATAAAAAATTGTCCTATACATATTGATGTACTAGTTTGACATCAAAACACTAACTAAACACATATCTACCAAACCCAAAATTACGTTGGAACATATTAAATCGATGCCTATATTAATTATGTTGGTACGATACATCATGTACCTCCTAAAATGTCATTTTTATATAATTTTTTATGTAAAAGCTCTCTTTAATTCTTTTATTGAATTTGATATTGAATTTAACAAAAAAGAAATATCGTAAAATCATTATAAAATTTAAATATAATAAAAAAGTGGCAATAAAAAATATTTGTGTAAATAATTGTAACGATATAGACTTATATATATATATATATATATATATATATATTAAATAAATTAATATTTTATTCATTCCTACAAATTTTAATCACTCTAATTTTTTACTGAAATAAAATTAATTTTAATCGAATATTACTTTGACT
>Ga0214545_1009180_pt1 | contig 15210 bp, 5 predicted proteins | sample CNSS4metaG_FD_160064 | JGI IMG/M metagenome (GOLD analysis project Ga0214545, IMG submission 160064) | Root nodule microbial communities from cowpea collected in UCLA plant growth center, Los Angeles, California, USA - CNSS4 | ecosystem: Host-associated > Plants > Roots > Nodule | place: USA... | reverse complement strand
TATATATATATATATATTTTAAACTGTTTTCTAAATCGATTTATTATCAACACGTTGTTCACATCAATGAAAACATACTTTTTCCAACAAGCACCTTAAATTAATACATTTTCTTGTACATATAATTGGAAGGGCCTCCAAGGATATGGAAAGATATCTATTTTTGCATGCACATAATAATTAGATAATAGTTAACAATTACTAACCACATAGTGCTGCTTCCTCCAAGAGCCACATACTAATAGTTTAGTTGGTATATTTCATTCTCCTGTTAATATAAAAAATATCAACATGTTTGAAAAATCAATTCTATAAAAGAATATTTAATATTTTTTTCATAAATTAAAATTAACTAGTACTAGATTTAAAATTTAATATTTAGAGAAGTCATAATAGTTTATTTATAATTATATTTTTAATTTTTTGAGAAGTTTATTTTATTTTATTTAAAGTCTTTATGGGGAGCATTTCCGAAGGCCATTACGCCATATATGTGTTTAACTTAAAATAGTTATTTATACAATTGAAGTGTATATGTTATAAATGCAAACAATCCTTATCAAAACTTTATACCAATTTAGTCCTTCATTTTTTAAAATGCATGAATTTATACTATCATGAAATGCTTTTGAAACGTCAGATAAATTTAACAAAATTTGGTTAAAAGGACTAAATTCACGCATTTTGAAAGATGAAGGACTAAATTAGTCAAAAGTTTTGATGAAGAACTAATTCAAAATTTCGCTGAAACTTGAAGGACCAAAAACATATATAACCCATATATATATATATATATATATATATATACACACACATGTGAACCATCACCACACACATCTCACAAAAAGGAGAAACAGCATTATGGATATCAATATGTGCACCATATTAGTTCCACTTACGTCAACAAAATGCAAGGCAAAAGGAGTGGCTTGTGGTTCCCAAACATTTATTTCATCATCTTTACATAAAAAAAAGAAATCATTTTCTTAATAAAATGGTAATAGTTTTATTTACTTTTTATAAAGGACTTCTATAATTAAATTCTGTAATCATAATTTTAAAAGATTAATAAATATAAAATCAGAAAATTTGAAACAATTTTAGAGATATACAAAAAATTTAACTATTTTATATATTTTTAAAAAGTTGTGTCTTTATTATTGGTGAAATAAATAATAAACAAATTAGGTATGATGCCTATTCATGCCAATTTCGTAATTGTCGCAACACTTAACCAAATGAGAGATAAATTAGGTATAATTCATATGCCAATTTAGCAATTGCCGCAACATTGAACTTTCCAATCAAAACATAACTTCTTTGCCAGATGATTATTTATGTTTAAATAAATTATTCCTTTAACCTTTTTTAATAATATTAATAACTGATGTAGTTATTGGTGGAATCCCTAAAACAAACATTAATTTAATTTTTAAATATTAGCATTGCTCAAATTGCGATGCCACTGTATGTTGGCTTTGTCAATTATTATACGAAGCAAACCATTATTTTTCTTGAAAAATTAAAGCGAAAAATTATTTTTGACTTTTTTAATAATTCATTTCAAAATTTTAAATTAATTTGGTCGTTCATCTTTAGAAATGCATGAATTTAATCTTTTTAACTAAATTTTATTAAGTTTATTTAACGTTTCAAATGCATTTCATGATTGTATTTGAATTGTTTATATCTTTTGACACATTTTCGCTTCAATGTTAACTCAACACCTATCATGAAACACATTAGAAACGACAAATCAACTTAACAAACTAAACTTTGATTAAAATGACTAAATTCACATATTTATAAAGTCATGAGACTAAATTGAGTCAAAATTTTGAAGAAAGAGATTAATTTCAATTTTCATTGAAAGTTAAAGGATTAAAAACATACTTAACAAAAAAAAAAAAAAACTATGCTAAGTCGTGTATATTACGATTTTGTGTGTGTTCTTCACATTAAATATGAACCATTGAAATATTTTAATTCTAAAGGTCCAGATTTAAAGATAACATATCTCGTTACTCGTAATTTTCTTCTCTCATTTTCTATATATAAATTTCATCACATCCATCTTCTTCATTTATGTTTATAAATTTCCTCACACTCATAATCTTCGTTCATACTCATTTCTTTCATCCACATTATTTTTTTCATCCACATATGTAAACTCGAAATTAGTTATTTTATGCAAAGTGTTTATTTTATTGTAAATAATATTTAAATTATTAAATGTGAATAATTATAAAAGGGTAGCGTGCTATAGTTGGTTGGAAGTTGCTAACATGGTTTAGAAGGGCTTGAGGTCAATTCTTATAGTTGACAGTTGTTACATTTTTTATGATTTTTTTAATATTATGGTTAAAGGTTATTATGGATATAATGTAGGATTTTAATAAAACAATTTATTATTCCATTTGGTTTGGAAAGTGGACGTTGAAATGTGGTGCAGGGTTTTTTTTGCCGCATGTTTTATGAGATTGAAAATTGGGGGTATAAAGGTAATTGTGGTGGGGCCAACTTTATTTTGGAGGAGAAAAGGTGGGTCCCGCAGATGTTAAATGGGAAAGAGAATGAGAAAGGAAAAGTGAGAGAATGTGGTGCAGGTGGTTATAAGAGCGTTTTGAATGGAATTATGTGAATTTAATAAATTTAATATCTTGATTATGTGAATTTAATAGCCTGATGTAGAGAATAAAGGAGACTGTTATTTAGAAAGGGTTTTCTTTTTAAAAGGGTATAGTTAAAAGATTTTTTTTTAATTTTAAAATTCGTGTAATTTGTTTTCGAAATAATTTAGTAGTATTCTCACGTTGTGTTACAACACACATATCCTTCATTTATGTTCTTTCCTCATTTTCTTAATCCATGCATCTGCTCGACTCCTTTATTCATACTTTGTGTATTTTATCCATATTTATCTTCTTCATTTACGCTCATTCCCTTAATTCAATGTATTTATTTATTTCATTTATATTATTTGAAGGTGGAAGGGATGTATGATTAAAATTAAAAGTGTTTTTTTTTCCTCAATTTCTTCGTCTACAACCTAACATTTAAAATAAAATCTCTTAACATCGGTCAAGTCGACACTAAATTATTTTAATTAAAAATTAATTTAAAAACTAGTGATGAATTATCGTTGATTTAGATGATGTTAGCTAGAGTCAATCTTCAAAAGTTGGTGATAACAAATTCGCGTTCATAACTTTAGCATCGCATACACGTGCTACATAGATCGATGCTAACAATTATTTAGCATTGACTTTTGCTTGTTAGCGTCAAGTTTTGACTAATGCTCAATACCCATTTTATGTAGTGAATATTGTTAATTAATTATTAAAAACTTTTTCAACTTCAAATTTGTTGAGACAATAATGTAAAGGTCAATTAGCATATTTTAGATATTGTCTATTTTGCAGCTTAGAGTTCCATCACGATTTTGAGTTTTAAAGAGATTTTAGAAGGTTAAGAAAGGAAGATGTATTTAAATTGTCCTTCAGCTCTACTCCTAAGAGATGTGATATTATTGAATGCTATGGAACAAAACTCCCAATCAAGATCTAAGGGAAACAAAGGTATGTTTTAGAACCACTTTTCTATTCTCCTTGATCGAGGGCTAAGGAAACAAGTGTTTATCTTTGGAACCTCTTTTCCAATCCCACAAATGGGACCAAAGTTAACCTCAAGTTCATTGAGATAACATTGTTTATGGTAAATCATCACAACATATGTATTGTATGTTATTGGAGCTCTATATTATTTTGTCAAAATGTAATAGTCCAATTAGTTAAGATTAATGCTTTGTAATCATATGGGTCATAACTTGTCTAATCAAAATGACATGTCTTTTTATGGTGTGATTCCCAATTTGCATTAATGAGGGGTTTTAAACATTAATGGTAGGATTTTACTTCTTTAAAACGTTATGACTTTTTGACAGTTTTAACATTTCAAATTTCATGCCACGTTATTTTAGGATGTGGATGTTTGAATATTCATTGTTTCATGCCTGGATGTGTAGTGTTTTAAACCCTTCTTTCACCTTCCATTTTCTTAGTTTATAAACCCTTCGATTTCGTTACTTGTGAGCTTATTTCGCATTGTGTTTTCTTCTAAGTATGTTATAATGGCTTCGTCTTCTTTTTATGATTCCTCCAATGAGAATAACCCTCTAGTAAAATTGGAGGTTATTCTCATTGAAGAAGAACTATCCATGAGTCATACTAACTTGCTTTCAATGGAGGGGGATTCCATGGAGGAACGTTTTTCTTCACCCTCTAACACCGCTAATGTGGTTTCTGTTGTAATAATGACTAAAAGGATCATCATCTTTAAAGGTATGCATAAGGCTCCCTCTTAGGAGGTGTTAGAAATAAAGTTGAATGTAACCAAGAGGAAGAGGAAAGATAAATTTCCCCAAATTGTCAAACATTGAGTACTTTCACATACTCGAGGAAGTTGTTGTAGCACAAATAACTTTGATGCATAGATATTTGATAAAGATAATAATTGACATAGAATAGGTGTCTTATGTCTGGTTGCAATTTTCAATTTGTTAAAGGGTTTTTAATAGGTTAATTAGCTTGGTGTTATAGTTCTGGTATTAACATATTCAATCAGTTGAGTTATTATTCAATCAGTTGAGGAGAGCCATTACAAAGGTTTGGTATTTCTTGGGTATTTTGGTTTTCTCTAGTTTCATTCCAGATCTACAAGTGGGAGTTTTTGCTGTATTTAATTAGATTCTTATGGGATTCAAGAGTCTTGGTTTTCCAAAATAGTAATCTTGTGAGGACTATGTAAAACTTTTGATATAGTGAAAAGTCAAGCTAAGGTTGCCTTGACTAACTAGATGTAGCTATGTTATGAGTGAACTAGTGTAAAAATACTTGCGCATTGGTTTGATTGTTCTTCTCTTAATTGATCTTTGATAAAAGTATTCAAGAAAACCATTTTAATCAATCTTTTTGTATGATTATGATGCTTTAATGTAAATTTTTGTTAAAATGTTGCTTATATTGTGAATTGGAATTATCTTGATTAATAGTTTGATCAGATTTCGTGTTCTGTGTTAATTATGTTTTCTGCATAACTTTTCTAGTTTTTCAACTTGTTGATCCTTGTTGAGACCCAATTCAGGGTTTGTAAATTTGTCCAGCAAGTTCACTAGGTCAATTGTAACACAACAAGATCATATGCACAAGGATTTGATTTGATAAAATAGTAATCTATAATCCATTCAATTTTGCAATAAAGTAATAAAGGTTTAATAGTTTCAAATATAAGTTTTAATAATAATAATAATAATATAAGTGATGTTGGTTAAGGTCTTGGGATTGAACTTGGCTTCTTTCACTCAATTGCACTACCCTTGATTCACTATAAGTTATGTTTTTTATCTTAGTGTTCCTAGAAGTATGCTTACTTGTAGATCTAACCTCATGTCTGAGAGTTAGAACCTAAGGGTGTCAGACACAAGATATCCCTATCTAGATGGAGGAACCCTTGCATTGTGAACAACACTCTTTAAACCAACTAAATCGGATATTTATGTCTGGTATATGCCAAGGATTAGGAGATTTGATTGGATCTAAGTACTAGACCAGATGTCTCAGCATTTAGTGTTGATGAGGTATGATGATTGATCTAGTCATCAAAACAATGAAAGCAAATCAAATAACCAACACGTAAGACAAGAAGATAGTATATATCAAACCAAGTGCAATATAGAGAGTTTAGAAGTTACATCCAATCTCAACTAGGAAGAAATCAACTGCTCATATTGATGTTTACAAAAAGTGCAAGGAACTGCTTCCTTCCTCCCACAGTTCTCTTCTAAGGATATTACAATAAGTACCTAAGAACTTAGAATTGAACTACTATCAGTTTCCAAAACTAGCATACAAATGATATAGGTATGTGTTGTATTTATAGAAAAATAGTGTGCAACTTCAGCTCCAACTTTGGCACTTGAGCCGTAGAGGTTTCATTCTAGATCTTTCCAAATCGCCTTTATTAGGGCTTAACTTGCATATTTTAGGCTTGGGCAGTAAAACTATATTCTATATCTTTTCTCCTCATGAGGGTTTCCTTAACCACCTTTGTGGTGCTCAGCCCCATTTCCATCGCTCAGCTGCATCAGTCGCAATTTCCTTCATTTTACATGCAAAAACATAACAAATACATTAGATTATGCTTTTTACTTCTTCTTCTCTCCTCATTCTATATTTAAAGGTAAAAAGGGTTGTTTTACTAAGATTTATGTTAAAATCATGCAAGATAAGTGTCTAAATAATATACAATTTTACTAAAACTAGACACTTATGAATCCTGTTTCTGAATCGATTGAATTATATTAATATCCTTATGCGATTCTTTGTTAAGTGATTTTTAATCTACAAATTCTTTTTTAATCGGTTAAAAAGCATGTTCCAAGTGTGTAAATTGTTAGGGATTTGGTCAATTGAATTCAACTAAGAGATTTTTAAGATTCTAAAATTGAACCTAATTTTTATAAAGAGCTTCAACCTCATTCCCCTTCTTTGCTAAGAACATCTTTTACATCTTACAGTTGTGCTTTATCCTTCAAAGTTTATCTCAAGGGTAAATGAAGAGAGAAAGAGGAGCAAGAAGGAAAAGAGAAAGAGAGCAAGAAAGAAGAGATAATAAAGAAAAAGAGAAGAGAAAGGGAGGAGAGAGAGAAGAGAGAAAAAGAAGTTGTTGAAAGAAAAGAAAGACAAATGAAATCTTGCTTAAGGAGAAAATGTTATTGCAACCACCTTTCATCCCCTCAATAATAATTGAAACCAATATGATAAAGGGAGTTTTCCAATATTTGAACTTTTCTCAATTGATCATTAATTCATTTTTCCTAACTCCAACTTTTAATCATGAGAATTTTTAAAATTCACCTCCTTCTTCCATTGTTTTAAACTCCTCATTGGATTCTTCAAAGTCACACTTTGAGTTGATATTACCTTCTAAGTTACAATTAACTCAAAGTAGACAAAGCACTTTTGTGAAGTGGGCCTTGAAAGTTCTCAAGGAAATTATTTCAAAATTAACATAAGGCCATCTTCTAATTTTTCATTTTAGATATATTTTGACTTTAATACATAGGTTTATTGAATTTTTGTTTTATGACTACTATAGATGGATCTTTGATCCTGGAGGAATGATGCATAACTTTCAAAGTATAAGTTATGTTTCATTTCAAAGTAAAGATAACTTTCAACAATTCTCGTAAAGCATTTCATAAGACATAATACTACGTTCAAAGATAGTCATATGAAAGAAGAACCACTACAAGAAATTTGCTGATTTACGAGGGAAATTAGCGAGGGAAAATTTTACTCACTAATTAGTGACAAATTAGAGACAAATGAATATTGTAGCAAAGTTGTAACTAATTAGTGAGGGACTAGATACAACATAATATGGTAGCTAAGTTGTAGCTAATTAGTTGGGGATTAAACACAACATAAATATAGTAGCTAAGTTGTAGCTAATTAGTTAGGGATTAGACATAACATAGATATGGTAACTAAGTTGTAGCTCACTAGTGCAGAATTGCATTTTTACCTCGCCTTATAGGCCTCGGTTGGCAAGGAACCGAAGCATATAACGACGCGGTGGCATTTTTGCAATTTCAGGCAACTTTTATTCCTCGGTTCAAGAAAAACCCGAGGCCAAAAGGGGTTATAGGCTTCAGTTAAAAAAAAACCGGTGCCAAAAGGTGCTTATATGCTTCTATTGAACAAACCCGAAGCCAAAAGGTTACGTCTTTGACCTCGGGTGGCACTGAACCGGGGCCAAATAGTTTAATTAGGGCACAAAAACGCAAACCCCTCTACTTCTTCCTCGCGCGCCGCTACATCTTCTCCATCTTCTTCCTCGCGCGCACAGAACCATATGGGAACCCTAAACCCTAGCCACCGTGAAACTCCACTACGAACGCGAACCACCACTGTGACGCAAAAACAGGGCACCAAATCTGCAACGCGACGACGCGATCCACCATGGCAGCACCTTTCGCGAGATCGCCATCGCGCTCCACTAGAGGAACCACTGTCGAGATCTCCGCCACTGCAGAAAGCCATCGTCACCGCAATAGAGGTCGTGAATCTGCACCGTCACCGGACCTATCTTCTCGCCGTTCGTCGCAGCGGCGCCGATGATTGCTTGCAGTGGTGGTTCGCGTTCATCGCTGCGACAATGGTGGTTCGTCGATGGGGGATTCTGGTTCGCGTTCATTGCTGGGATGGGGGTTCTGATCTGGTTCGCGTCCTGGTTCGCATTCGCGTTCTGATTCTGGTGTTGCAAGGATGAAAGCATTCTGGTTCTGGTCCGACGTTAGCTGGCTTTCAGATCTGTGCCGTGAAGCTAGTTTGAAGCTAATTAATTAGGGATTAGATACAACATAACATGGTAACTAAGTTGAAGCTAATTAATTAGGGATTATATACAACATAATATGATAACTAAGTTGAAGCTAATTAGTTATGATTTTAATTATAAAATGATTTTGTTGCTAATCTAAAGTTAATAAATAGAACTTATAATTTAAAAAATAATATACATATTATTCTATAAAAAATGAATTTATTAAAGAAATTCTTAAAAACTATCAATGTATTAATAAATTATAAAAAAATATATTTTATTATTATATAAATTTATCCCTTATTTGAAAATTATGTTTATTATATATATTTTTTAAAAACATAATAACTAACACTTAACTAATGTAATATTTTTTCCATTTAAATATCATTATAAAAGGTATTAAAAAAATTCTTATTAATTATATTGAAAATGAAACGATTTGTTATTATTTTGATAATTATTTACTATCTTTCACGCTATTTTTTTATATTTTATATTAATTTATTCGAATAAAAGAATTACTAAATTATTAATTAATTTGTATTGTTACATATTATTATATATTATTATATTTATGCTACAATTTTTTTTTATTTTTAATTTTTTTTAAATATGAAATAAATTATTTATGATCCATTATAAATAAAAACAAATTGTATGTATGTATTTTATTTATAAAATATAAATATTTAACTTAATTTAATTAAACACTAAAAATTCATTTAATATTTAAACATTGATATTAAAAGAATTAATTTTTAAAAAAATAATCATTAATATCACTATATAATTATATATATATATATATATATATATATATATATATATATAAATATGATACGAAATATAAAATGAAAGTCAACAAATTGAAAACATAAAACTTCATCCTAATCTTATGAAATAAATGGTTGTCGGAGACAACGACATTCATGTTATTCGAACACCTCCTAAGTTTGAACAAAACCCTTTGCCTTCGAATCACTACGCCTTTTGGTTGAACTGTCGGAGACTGTCAGAGGTCGTACAATGAAGAAGTGCGAACATTAGGGTTTTGACTTCAGTACGAAGACAGTGTCGAGAAGCTTGGAAGAGAACTTGAAAAGGTTGCAGCGACGTTGAGTTTTGTTCCTAAATCAAGTTATTTATCTTAGCTTCTATCATTTCTCGTTCACCATCTTCAAAGTTAGTTTGGAGAACAAAGTTTTCTAATGTATTAACTATTTTGAAGAGAACCAGGTTTGAGAGGTTGTAGTGATAATTTCAGTTCAAGTTTAGTTTCATCGAAAGTTCAGGTTGCAGCGATAGTAGGTTAGTATAATTCAGATTTTTACTTATCCTGCCTTCTTTACTTACTAATGTTGGTCTAGGTAGTGAAATATTGTTTTAAGGTTCAATTTTGAGAAGTAAATAGATTTTTAGAGTCCTTATATGTAACATCCCGTCATGAATTTTAATAAAATAAAGAACATAACTAATTATAGTGCATTTAATAATACCTCATTTCCCAAAAACGCGAGAAATTTAAAATATTTTTATTAATTCCAAATATAACCAAAGTTCATAAATCATAAAATCTGAACATAATAATAAAGCCTCTCATCAGAGTTTACAAAATATTTCAAAACAAAATCATGTAAAACTCCCAGGCTATCCCCTCTCCGCAGCTAGGCCTCACTAGCTCCACCTGCAATATCATCTGCTCACGTGTACCGCGTACACGATCATCGCCAAACACAAACAGATAGGGTGAGCTAAAATAATAACACATAAATATACACCAAACACACACACACACACACACACACATATATATATATATATATACATCAAAATCAAATCTCTTCTTTTATTCTGCATGGCCACCACCATGTATGATATCATTTCATCGTCAAGGAACCTCCTCCTTCTTTATCACATGGCCACAACCATGTAACATCAACACACATCAAGGAAGACTCGTTACCTTCCTTCCACATGGCCGCAACCATGTAGTATTAGTGCACATCAAGGAGACTCATTCCAGCTCTTCCACATGGCCACAACCATGCTAGCAATTTTCTACATCTTCTAGTGAGTATCTCAAGACGCCTTGCTGCCACACCTATCGGCCACAACCGATAGAGCACGTGCGGGAACCATGCTATGGATCACACACCGTAACGCTAGGTGGAGTTCCCAAATACGAACATAGTCCATAATGTCCCAAGACTACCAAACTCGTCAGTAAATCACTGAGGAGGGCAATCCATCAGGACCCATCCGTACTGGCCACAACCAGCACACTCACTCCGACAACACTCGCCAACCCGAGCCATAACTCAAAGGTTCCTCGTGTTCATCCGCTATCCCGAGCCACAACTCAAGGGAAGTCATTCCGGGCCACAACCCATAGAATGCCACGTGTTTCACCCCTATCCTGAGCCACAACCCGAGGATACGTTCCAAGCCCCAACCTATGGAACAACCAGCAAACCCACCATTGAGATATCTCAGAAGCATTGTAGACAACACATCTCGTGTTCAACATCACTAATATGATACTACACTATCATATTTCCTTGAAGTATGCCCCTGCACTTCTCTTTGCTTAGACTAAAAGCCTTAGTTCTGCATCCCAAACCAGTTCGCTCAAGCTAGACTCACGAGCCTGAGCGAGTCTTAGTATAGCAGCAGCCCCACGAAGTCTCACCTAAGCGTGTTCCTTCTCGCTTAGGCGAGCCCATCCTTCGCTCATAGCTAAGACACCTCGCCTAGGCGATGAACCTCAAACGGACCACATCAGTTTCTCGAACTCTCACTTAGGCGAGAGGCTCTTGCCTAAGCGAGATGCACTTTCGCCCAAAATAGTAAATCCTGCCTGCGCGAGATGTGCAACTAAATCACTCAACTCACACACGGTTCTCGCTTAGGCGAGACACACTCGCCTAAGCGAGATGGTCTGTCGCCCAAGACCAAATCACCTCGTTTGAGCGAGATGCTCGAGCAAAAAAGATTTACGAGTCCCTACATATTCTGCGTAGGCGAGCCTGGCTCGCTTGAGCGAGACATGTAGACTCTGGCACTGTTTCACGCACACAACAACAACAACATACCAAATTCACACTCCAATTCATGCCAAACAATCCAGAATAATGCACCAAACATGTACACACAATTCAGACCCAAAATAAATCCCAAAATCTAAGTTTATACCATATCTCATATGTACAGGGACACCAATGCCTTTTCTTTGTTTTTCAGCCCCTTAGCTGCCCTTTCTGCTAGGTTTTCTCCACCCTTTCATATTCAGCCCACAACTAATTTTTAAGCAAAAAGAGTTAAAAATGACTCACCAAGGTTCGAACCCATGACCTTACCAATGCCAAGTCAAAGCTAAACCACCAAGCCAATTCATGTTTCATGCCAATTTACATACTTTTACAATCATGTTATCACCCAACACGTCCATGTATAATATTAAACTTAATAATAAATCAACCAACACATAATGGCATACATAAGACTTGAACCCAAGTCCTCTCACACAATCGAAGTACTTTCAACCATTTGAGCTAGTACTATTCCACGTCATACCCATAAGAATTTAGTGTTATAAATACACTACCTACCTGCATTTATTAATTAATTATTTATTTAATTAATTAAATTCTGAGGATCTTACATTATACCTTTTTACACTTACTTAGTTGTTTTAGTTCACTTTTTACTTACTTTTTTTAGATTTGCATGATAATAGGTGTGTTGAATCTAGTTTTTTATTGCTAGTGTGTCATTAAATTCTAAAACTGTTAGGCTTAGCATACTTCTCCTAATACCTTCAATTATTGTTGCCCCTCAATAATTGATGCAATTCAAGAAACTATAATAGAATAAATTAGAAGTTATACTAGCAACTACGACTATTAAGTAATCTACTCATTTTCTGCTACTCTAAGTCTTAGAGCATTCTCTGTGATACCAAATCATACCAATTCATGATTTATCAGACAATACAAAACCATATGTGTTCATCACTTGATTTAATTTACTGGCTTACCAAATTGCAAAGGAGAAATCACAAAACCTTGGAGAATCACAAAAACACTTGCAGTAAATGCTTAGAGGAAACCCTGTCATTTTTCTATAACTTGTAAGCTACTGCTAGGTATAGTTTAGCACAAGCTGAAAGATGTGAATTCGGCACACCACAAGTTGATGCATTGGTGGAATTTTTAGAATTCAAAGTAGCAACTACACTTAAAAGCGCAATGGAACTTTTTAACCTTTTGATCATCTTCACTTGCTCCATTGTTCCTTGACTTTCTACTAATCTATCAATTTTCTTCATCCCAATTCCATGTTCATAGAAACCTCATTACTTGCATCCTTTCAACCCATTAGCGAAAAAAGGCAAATTTGCTTCTATTCAGCATTTCAATGGGAAATCAAGGATTCAATCATAGAACTCAATAGAAACTACACAATTCTATAACAGTAATCAAGTAACTATAGCAACAGTGCAAAACTTTTACCCCCTTATAAAGTCTACTATAGTTATATCTACATGAATACTCATATTCATTGAATCAAGGTGGTGTTTAGATCATTTAAAGGAATGGTCAAAGAAGTAGTGATAGTGACATTATTGGAACTTGAATGAAACAAATATATGAAATAAAATGTGACAGCTAGATTAGCTATAGTAGGAAAGAGGCACAACAATGAAGATAAAGAAAAGGTTGGATTTGATGAATGGTGAATCTTTTAGGCCATATTTCAAAATTATAATGTTTTGCTCTATAAAGGTAGACACCCCTTTGGACTAGCTTACTCATCTAAGTGAAACTGTCAACACATTTCTAAACAACACTCACTTGCAATTGCAAATTGCTTTCTTAGTTTAATTACACCATGCTCATGAAAACTACATCTCTGCCATTAAACAATGTCAATTATCACAACAACAAAAAATGCTACTTTAATTCTAAGTTGTTGTTTAACAACATAATACCCTTTATTTAACTTTGCATATTTATTTTAACAAGCTTTTGTTTTATGTTTTGTTATGATTGATGTTGTGTAGTTCTACTTAACCCCAAACATATACTTACATCTAAAGAACTTAACTTAACCAACTGCTGCCTAACTTGGATGAATTCCCCGTTGGGAAACCACCGACTCAGAACCTCTCTTAGCAAGGCACAATTGATGTTGAGCTCCTTCTTTAGCCATAAGCAAGAAGAAAAAGGGGTTAATTCAAGTCTTGCACAGCGACTACTGCTTGGTAGTGCATTTGCTTGAACAATGTATTTCGTTTGGCATCGGTGCTCAATGCGGACCTAAAAAAACACAAACAATTCAACTTAAAATAACCACATAGGTCAACAATATCACAAATATACCAAATTTATTGCATAAATTCATTCATTATTTAATTTACCTCTTTCTTATCACAAGTTTTGACATCAGTCATAAATGCTTTCTTTTTGCTCCCAACTCCCTTTCCTTTATTCATATCCTTCTTCAATTTTTCTGATGAGGAATTTCTTTTTCGTTTCCCAGCCCTTTCGCTTTGAAGAAAAACCAAATCAATAACATATAGCTTGCACCCAAAACCAAAATGCCATCACCAAGCAAAAATAAAGCACAAGTAACTGTTGGTATCGCGCAGCGGAATGTTTGAGCGTGCGGATGAAAACCAAAAGGAGGGTGAATTGGGTTCTTAATAAAAATTGTGCTTTTAATATTTTCCCTTTTAATATCAAAGATCAATTAAAATTCTTTCCTTTATTTTCTAATAAACACAATAAACTAAAGAGAGTAGAGAAGAGAAAATTGCACAAAGTATTTATACTGGTTCGGATCAAAAGACCCTACGTCCAGTTGTTAATCTTTCAAAACAGAGATTAAATAAATCACTAAAATAAACCAAACTTACAATCAATGATAAGAAAGATTAGGGTTTAGAAAACACCTCTCTTGAATCACACAAGAGATAAAGACACCTCCCTTGAAATCCACAAGGGATGAAAACACCTTCCTTGAATCACACAAGGAATGAACACCTCCTTTGAATCTCACAAAGGATGATCGGTTTCTCCTAGCAACAGCAGCAGCACTCAATCACTCAAGATCCCACTTGATGAAAGTTATCGCTCTACCCACACTAGGTTTTTCAAAGCCTTTCCACAGAGAGTTCTCAAGTACTCAGACTTCTCTAAAAGGTTGTTAAGAAGTAACTCTAAAGTTCCTTAAATAGGGGTTCCAGAAATTAGGTCAAAAAGCTGAACAGTCGCGCCCAACAGACCAGGATAATCGATTATCACTAGTGATAATCGATTATTCCAGTGTGGTTTATGAAAAACAAATTTTTGAGCAGATAATCGATTATCAGAAGAAATAATCGATTATTCCAGTGCTTTCTTGAAAAAAATTGTTCAGCTCAGGATAATCGATTATTTCAAGTGATAATCGATTATCATTTTGATATTTCGAGAAATACTAGAATTTACTTGTACAATACTGCTTCTAACTTAATCTAATTACAATTTACAAGATAGCTTTAAACATTATAACATGTAGTCTTCAAATTGTCTTCCAGATGGCTTTCAGGCTTCATTTATCATCATCAAAATCTTGCTTCAGCATTTAGACTTGTATTGCTTTTGCCAACAGGGTTTTGGTGAACAGGTAAGGGTTGTTGCTAGTTTTTCCATGAGGCGTTGGTTCGCAATGGGAGAAATTCTCTTCCAAGAGGTGTTGGGGCGTAGGAAAGGAAACTAGTTGGTTCTGAGGGAATGGTGTATTATGTTGTGAGACTTGGGAGTATTAGATGTATTTGGA
>Ga0214545_1009179_pt1 | contig 15211 bp, 5 predicted proteins | sample CNSS4metaG_FD_160064 | JGI IMG/M metagenome (GOLD analysis project Ga0214545, IMG submission 160064) | Root nodule microbial communities from cowpea collected in UCLA plant growth center, Los Angeles, California, USA - CNSS4 | ecosystem: Host-associated > Plants > Roots > Nodule | place: USA... | reverse complement strand
ATATTTTACACTTTTTTATATATATATATATATATATATATATATATATATATATATATATATATATATATATTGGTTTGAGTTAAGCCACATGGGTGTCTTAGAACGGGCCAAAATTTAGAAATTTGACTTGGCCCATTGGATTCACTATATTGGATCAGATAAGTCTTAAACTTTAAATTCTTCCTTCCTCCAGCCTAATCTCATCTTGCACCATCGTAAATTTGAAAATTCCATTTAAAACTTTCAGTTTTAGTTCTAGAATGTGTAATCTAAATATATGAAATGCTAAACATCAATATGCTTATATATCGAAATGTCCGAAATATAAATTTTATATTATAGAATGTGTAATTTGCAATATAAAATTTATATTTTGGATTATATATTTTAAAATACAAAATGAAAAATACATTTTGAAATATATAATTTTTTACTTTTAGAAAGCTTGGAAAGAAAAAACTATTATTTTAAAAAGCTTTAAAAAAATAATACGAGATGAGATTAAGTTAAGTTTTCTAAATGTTTTTAAATAAATATTTTTTCGAGAATATTTGTTATCGATGGAAATAAATTTGGTGGAGTTTATAAGATAATAATAATCACCCATATTCTTTAAAGAATCATGAATGTGAGAGTCAACAAGTAGGTATAATTAAAATTCAAAAATTGTTGACAAACAATAATAAATCAAGAAAATTTAAGAGTTTTTCTTATATGAAAATTCGATAAAGTGAAGACATGAATAAAAAGTGTCATTTATCTGGTGAAATTAATTACTACAACAAATTGAACCAAGTAAATTTCTCTTAGAACATGTACAACTCAATATTTCACAATCAGGAAGGATGAGTCGGTTGTTTTCAAAAGTTTATTACTTTTAGATTTCAAGAACTTTTGAATCAATTAATAAGGTTTGTGATGTTTAAGATCTAGACTCTTTTATATACGAAACAATTAATCAAAGATAAGGAAAGAAAGAACAAAACACAACCAATTTATACTGTGATTCGATTCTTTAAGAATATACATTCAATTTCTAACCATCTTAGATAAAGTATTATTACATCAAATAGAGTTTACAAAATCAATAATCGTCTAATAAATCCTAAACTTTAAGATACAAAAACCTTGATAATCGTATTAAGAACGATATCCTAAACCTTAAACAATACACTAATATAAAGCTACACATATTTGTATATACCCAATCACACTAATTACAACATGTAAGAAATTATAAAAATACAACATGTAAGAAATTATAAAAAGTAAAATGGAATGAATACACGAATTTTACAGACTCACCTTATGTCAATAGATTCAAAATGATCTTTATCAATCTTGAGGATTCCAATAAAAATGAAAAGAATGCTCCAAAAATTTTCTAATCACTCTCTCCGAATATTTATAAGAATAAATCAGTTTCCTTTTAAAATCAAAACTTTAACTTTTAAAGTGAAAGTCAAATTCTGAAAATATTAATCGATTATATGAACGAAGTAATCGATTAAGTATGTTCATATTTGATTAATAATGGATTATGTTGATGTTATAATCAATTAATTCACGTAACAAAATAATTTTTTCATTTAACACAATATTAACCGATTAGATTATTTACTTAATTAATAATTGTGTCAGTTAAGTGAATTATCATTTAAAATTACACTCATTTCGCGCCATTCTAGTTCATGAACAAGTTTCCTTAAACAGAGAGTAAATGAATGTTATATATCCTGTCCAGGTGAACGTTGTAGAAATAATTGTTGATAAAGGTTTATAATAAATTGTTTTTCTTATACCATTTAAAGAATGAAAAATTAAACATAAATGATTGAATTCTACAACGAATATAAATTTTTTCTATCCTAGGATAAAATAAATAAAGCATAACTTTTGGAGTGTTCTAACTACTCTACAGAATTACAACAAAATATTAAATATTTTAAACTGAACATCGAAAAACATACATAGATTACAACAAACTTTGAAATAAATAACTAACTTCATTACCAACTAATCTCTATTTTGGATAGGATATATCGTTCAAAGAGTATAACTAATGAAGTATGTATTGTTACGTATATATTTGAACACAATACAAGAAAATGTCTATATAATAACTAATTTTAGTGACAAAAAATAATTAATTACAAAGATATCAATTTAGCTACCAACTTACAAAACTAAAATTTATTGATTACAGAAATAAAAATTATTATGAAAAAAAATTATAAGGAGTTTGTAAATTGGTCAATAAAATTAGTTACTAAAGTTGACTTATAAATAAATTAGTTTTTAAATTAATCAAATCTTTGATAACTAATTTAAAAGACTAAATTATAAAATAATTATAATTTTTTATTTATAATAATATAATTTTAATAACTAATAATTTATAATTTTTTAAATTAATATATAAATTGATCACTACGGTGATTAATTATTTTTGTCACTAAAACTAGTTATAATATAAAGATTTTCTTGTAATAACATGAGTCTGTAAAGACAACAAAAATATTTATACATAAAAGTATTTGTGAATAAAATCTACACCATAGCTCGCGAAAGTTGCAAAATGGTCTCTTCCATCTTCATCCAATTCATTCCAATAATCAGCTATAGTACAAAGACATTGTATATAAGTTTAGTTCAATAAACAGTGGCGGACTATAGCTATGAAAAGGAGGTCGTAGCCTCATTTCTTTTATATTTATATAATTTTAAATATATTTTTTAAAAATTAAATTTTTTTAATATATTTTAATATTTGATATTCTAAAAAAATTCACATATCTATATCTATGTATAAAGAATTTTCTTTTTGTTATATATTTATTTTCAAATCTTAACTTTTAAATGTTTTTTTAAATTAAAATAATTATTTTATTAATATTATATTTTAGAAAAATGATACTCTAACCTGGTTTTTTTTACCTGATTTTTACCCGCCTACGTGGCACTGACACATGGAAAAAAAAGCAATTGTTTTTGAAAATAAAAACTGAAGGGACGAGGTGACGGTTCTGACGGTTTCTGAGACAACTGCAGAAGAAAGAGCAATGTCCTGTGGTGTGCTTGCGCGTCAGGGGACAACACGCGTTATCCATCTCAGTTACCCAAGGTTTTCATTTTTTTTCACTGAACGCTATTTTCACTGAACGCGCGAACCAGGTCTGAACCCACTCGAAGCAAAGAAGCGGTGCGGTGCCTTCAGCTTTTGTACAAGCGGTGATATTTTCACTCAACCAACCGACCCTGAATGTTGTACAAAATGCGAAGTTGTTAGCAGAAGGAGAAGGAAAGGAACTTGGGCAGTGGAAGAAGCGGTAGAACGAGGAGGCTTGGTTTTCCAAATTTTATTCGTATACCTTTGTTGTGTTGTTCGTGCGCCTGGTCATTGGTGGAAGAAGGAACCCCTAAAAAAATCCGAACTTGGGAAAGGAAGAAGCGGTAGAACCAGGACATCTGCGGTTCTTTTTAAGGTTGTGTTTTCTTTACGCCCAAACCCTTGGCGTTCCTGCATTACATTCTTACTACATTGTATAACAAGATGAAGTTGTGATTTATATTTTTTTTGCTCATGTGGGTATTATGATAATAATAGAGTTTGTGTTCGTTGAATGAATTTTTTTAACAGTTGCTGGCGCCGTTTAACGAGAGGAAAGGCGAATTTTTGATTTGTGTAGGTTTTTCTGTGTAAGTGAAAGTATTGCTTGTTTTTTAATATCGTTGTAGGTTTTTTAATTGGTGTGTATTGATTTGATTTTGTGTAGGTTGTTTTTGCAGCATGGCTCGAAAGGGGAAAAAAGATGGGAAAAAACCAGACGTTGATGAAGAAGATAGAGTTAGTGATGTTAATTGTTATATTGTGCATCACAATTTCATTGTTGAGCATTAGTTTAATTGTTAAAATTGAATGGAAGGTTCAACTGATAAATTTTGTGGACACAAAGCACATTGTGGAGATAAACAATGTGTTGACTGATGGACACCAGAGACGTATAGGAGTCACCCCTTTCAAATGGTGTTTGGAGTTAGAGAGGTATCTAGATATCTGCAGTCCTCTACTAGTTGAGCTACTTCGGCGATGGGATGACGATGAACAATCCTTTCACATATGGAAGCATCTTGTACCTTTATCTGTTGTTGATGTTTGTTTTAGTCTGGGGTTAGGTGTAGTTGGTGAAGAAGTACAATTTGATGCATATGGATGTGGGTTAGTTGGTTCACTCTTTTGTGGTAAAAGAATTTGTATTAAAGGGATAACAAACATGATTAGGAGTGTAATAGGAACCGAGCATGATGATGTAAATAATGTTTGTCGTCTGTATATATTGTTGTGCTTTGCTGTCTTGTATTTTCCAAGGAATTCAAAAGTTATTTGCAATATGCCTTTTAGAATATTAGATGATATTGATAGTTTGGTTAAGTTTAATTGGGGGAGTGCAGTGCACAGTTTTTTGGTTAACTCATTAAGTCGTGCATATGGGGTTCATAGCCAGAAAAAAAATGACCACAACATCACGTTGGCAAGGTTAGTTGTGGTTTTGCAGGTACGTTGAATTTTATTCTCTTTGAATCTTTAGATTTGTTTTATATTTTTTGTGTTTAGTGTTTTGATAAGAATGATGTAACATTTGTTATTTTTATATTTGGGCTTTTGAGAGGTTAGGATTGGGAACAGATAATAGGGATATAGTGTTTCCCAGAATTTTAGGATGGTCAACTTTGAAGTTAAGGACTTCAAGCATCGAGAGGCTATTCATTGAACTGAAGGTAATTTAGTCTTTTTATTTAATTTTCATACCTTATCGATTTAGTTGGGTTGCTGAAGTTTTAAATGTAACAACATTTTATTTAATCATTAGTTAAATTACATTGCAGGTGATGTTCGATTGGGCTTTGACTGAAGAAGATCAAAGTAATGAATTTGTTCGGGTTGCTTTAAATTTTGCAGGCGTTACTGAAGGTGGTGATATAGTTAGTGAAGGTGGTGACGAAGCTGGGGTGTCCAATACGGGTGATGTTTGGTTAAAAAAATTTCACAGCGAGATTGAAATAATGGAGATAAAGAAAAGATTGAAGATTTTGGAGGATGAGGTCTTTAGTGGGAATGAAAGTAAGCCCATTGAAAAGGAGAATGTTTGTGATGATAAGGGCCAAACTTCACATTCCAATACCGAAATAAATGCAAATGTAAGCCATCGTGATGTGGGTGAAGATTTGGGTGCACTTCATGAACATGAAGGTCATGCAAATGAAGGTAACACGGTGGTGGATATTTCAGATGACAGTGGAGTTGAGGATGAAGCCCAAGTTGGTGGGGATGGAAATGGAAAGTCACCAACTTTGCATGACGTGCCAGATAATATTTATGAAGACAACCCAGTTCATGATGTCCATTGTAGTGAATTGTTGGCAATTGTACCATGGGTTGCGCCCATTCAAGGAAACTGCAGTATCGGGCGTGTTGATGTGGTTAAGCTTTACCGGACGGTTACTCGGGTAGATTGTCCTTATAAGTATGTCATCAGTACAATACTTAATAATATTTTGTTTAATTAAATTCTGGTTTTTTACATGTTTTAGTAACTTGTAATTGATCTGTTGAAGGGTTGTAGCGGTGATAAATGGTCAAATACTGTCTACACATGACTGTATGGGTTTTCGACCAATGGGTTATGTTTGCAATATGGTAATTTATTATTTATTGATATTATTTGATAGGTATATGTTAATAATTGCAAATAATTTCATTGTGGTGTGTTTGATGAATATAGGCAGTTATGTTTGGATGTAACCTCTTGATGCATAATGAAAGGAAGTTGCATCAACATGTGCGAAGGACTGTTTTACATCCAATGTATACGGTACGTCTTTGTGTTTATTAGTTAGGGAAACCAAATTTCAAGATCAATTTATTTGAGTCTCAATTAATGACCAATATTATTGTAGACATCGGTTGTTCACGATAGTAATAAGAGAATTGCAAACAGACGTGTTTGGAAGTTAAGCGATTACAACATGTTCTTTTCTTCCACTTTGATTAGCATGAAAGAAATCTTAACCGCTGATTTGTAAGTAAAAAATTTGAGATGTTGAGAAATTTGTGTTTTTAAATTCATTTTTGCCTTGTATACTTGACCTAATAATGAAATTGTTTAACTTGTAACATGTACTTTAATTGTTTGCTCCAATTGTACACAATGATCATTGGTGGTGTTATGCCGTGAAATTGAAGACAATGGAATTCTTTATGCTTGATTCTCTCGGACACAGTCGAAAGAAACGAACGAGGATCGACAATAGTGTGGTTAGTGTGATCATTGAAAGTTGTTTATGTTTTTTCACTTGTAATATGTCATTTGTAATTATTAATATAAAGTTGATTGACATGGTTGAGGATGTGTGCATGGCCGTAATATGGAAACGTTTTTGTCGTTGTTGTTAAATTGTAAGGAGGACAACAAGCCATCTTTTGAAATCCAACATGCTTTGACCCCCATTCAACCAAACCTGTGAGTTATTTATTTTGTTGGTTTTTTTCATTAACGAGGTTAATTTTTGGGTTAACCTTTATTAGTTTCCTGCAGTTATTCTGAAACCTTACTTTGTGTGGTTAGCCTTTGGTTAGGCATGATTGTGGAGTGATCGTTTTAAAATTTATTGAGCTGTGAGATGGATGGTAGTCCGAGATTCAATGGGAATTGCATGCCAGAATACACCACTGTACGTTATTATAAATTTGGTTATTCATGGATGTTCATTTCATTTGTAATTTGACATAAACATGTTTGTTGGTTGCAAGAGGACCTTCAATAAATACGGCAAAATTTGATTTCTGAATGGATTCTACATGAAGATAACCAGAACAAAGAAGAAGTACTTGTTTTTTTATTTTACTATTTTTTTAAAATTAATTATTATAAATGAAAATTAAATATTATAAAAATATAAAAATTATTTATATTTAATTTTATAATCATAATAATAACAATAATTATAGTTTTATTTTTTTAATAGCATAAAAAAAGTTAAATATAATGTTTTTACTATATATACAAAAATTGGAATTACTCTTCCCGTTTTTATTTTCGTTCAAAAATATGAAGTTGACATTTTAGTGTTTTTTAGTCTCGATTTTTGAAAAAAAAATACAATTTAGTCATTTTTCGTTAAATTTCTTGAATTAGATCGATGTTTTTTCATAAAAAATGAAGTTGTAAATGAGTATGGTTTACTTTCTTATTGTAATTGACATAATCATAGTGTCAATTTTGAAAAAAAAAAATTATTCCACCTCAAATAATTTAATAAAAAGGATCAAATTACATCAATTTTTAAAGATTGAAACTAAATTTAGACTAAAATACATTAGAGAATAGATTAAAAGAGTAATTCAACCAAAATACATCGAGCTTTAAGGAAGGATATTGGAATAAGGATTTTCGGTTACCGATTTATCGGTAATAGGATTTCCGTTTCCGTTTTCCCTGTATATTTGCTTTCTTTCTTTTGTATTTGAAACAATGAATCAATCCAATATTTTTCCTTTACTGTATGAAATCTTACCTGAAATGAAGACCCATCTTTCTTCTTCTACACGTTCTACTGTGATTAGAAAAATTGTAAATGGTTTTAAAATCAGAAATACCTTAAATATGTCAGTTGATATATTAGATATGGTGATTCATCATAATGGTTAGTTAAAGTTGAGCTGAACTTATGAGGAGGATAACAAACGAATAAGTTAATACAAACGTGAACTTGTATGAACACCTTTAGTTCTGAAGAAAGTGACCCCGAACTCCTTTTGGGGCAGGCAGAAAAGGGTGATATCAAACACCTTTAATTTAGATCTGTGATTAGCATTAAATGAAAACCAAACACTGATTACCTAACATTCCTTTACCTTCATCACATTTCATAATCTAATCTCTATAAAGACACACCTTCAGAATATTCACAAACCACAACACAACACAACCTCAATATCATTCCTTCAACTCTTCCCAATCATGGCTACCCCTCTGGTTTTGCAGGTTACCTGCGTGGTTATGGTGCTGATTGTAGGTTTTGGAGAGATTATTCCGTTGGCAGAAGCAGAGATTCCATGTGGCACCATGCATGGCCTACCTAACCGCTCCTACTGGTACACCAATCCCTGCACCATGCTGCAACGGGGCAAAGCGCGTCATCGCCCAAGCTAAGACCGTCCCAGATCTACAAGGGGTGTGCACGTGCCTCAAAAACACCGTTTATAGGGTACCTGGACTCAATCCTTCACTCCTTGCAGCCCTCCCTAGCAGTTGTGGGATCAACTTGCCCTACAAGATCACCCCTTCCATGGATTGCACCAAGTAAGACCACTCGCATCAACATCATCGTATAACACCTTTTCACCCAAATACTAGTTAATGATGTTTCTCTCGTTACTTTTCGTTCACATATATATGAAAAGTTCATGCATATACTGTATTTATACAGATACTAACATCAAATTCACTTTGCTCATTGTAGGATACCTTGAGCAGCTTCCACAAGGGTTTTACCCTTGCTCACTATATATACTTATTTGGCAATTAATAAGCAACAGAGAGGGAATAAATATGGTTTAAGATCCTCCATTGTCTGAATATCCTCACTATGGGATGATGAACTCCATCTCCATCAATCTTATAATGTTGTTCTTGTTTCTCCAATGATATGTTGGATTTTCTATCACTAAAATATATATATTTACATATACCATCATCTCTCACTCTTCTTTTATTTTTAACGCTTTTCTTTAAATTCATATACATATTTACATGATATGTATCAATGATTACTAAATATTCAATTAATAGTGTTATAAATTGCCAGAAAGAAGAAGACTGAATGGTAATAATGCATTAGTCTGAAAATATATTACGGACAATGATATTTTGACTATTAAATTTTGACAATCTTTCTCTTACATAAAGGTGTCGTTTGTTAAACAGTTTGAGAATATTGAAAATGAAAAAATGAAAAAAATAGAAAATCACTTAAAAAATATCACCTAAAATTATAAGAAAAAATTGTCAAAATTTAGTAGTCAAAATATCATTTTCCATATATTACATATAAGTTCCATAACCGAGTAATTAATACATGTATTTGACTCACTTTACATGGTACGTACCAACGTGCACAATGGGTGAATGTTTCATACTCATTTTCATCTTCCAAACATGTTCACCGAAATAGGTTGGCATGAGCATAAATTTGAATAGATTTGGACCGTTTTAAAATTCTAAATTCTAAGTTGGATTTATTGCGTTATAGGTACTATTTACAGTTTGGACAAACTTATCCAATAAATATTTATTTATAAAGAGTGGAAATATAAGAAGGTCAAATTAAAATCAAATAAGCTTAACTTATGAATAAAAATTAAGTTACGTACTACCTTAATTTTTTAAAAGTTAGATTAGATAATATTTAGTTTTAGAAATGGACAATTTAATTTAAACTTACAAAAAAGTTGAAGTCATTTTAATTCATTATTTTCCTTTTTTTCTAAAATAAATTGGAGATATTGAGTTATGTTGTGCACTACATGAGGGGAGTGTAAGCTATTGCATGAAGGGATTTATGTTAAATATTATGTTAAACCAAAACCAATGATTGAATCAAGGGATGATGACCAAACATGAAGGGAAAAACTACTAGTATCCCATGATTATTTATGAACTAAAACGAACTAAAATTCATAACTGTCCTTTCTTTCTAACTTTTGTGTGGCATAATTAAATATTTCGTTAGCTATGAGGGTTCTTGAACTATATTACTTCTTGTGACAATTTAATATCATTATATCTGCTCATACAAAAAACTGAGAAAGAAATCTTAATTAAAGTGTTCCACTTGATGTAAAATTATATTTAATTAATATTAAGATGTTTAAATAAAGCAATAAGTCTCCATAATAATCTTACTCTAGTCTAAGAAGAAAAAAAAACCTCATGTATACTTTTCTTGATTGTATTTTTAACCTTTTATTTATTATTTGTTTGATTGTGTAGAAGAAAGAAACAGGCAAGAAGAGGATGGAAGAAGTTGAATATTTGAAAGGGTGAAATGGTGAAAAATGTTAAAAATCAGAGTGGAACCATAGGAAAAAAAAATTCTAGATGAAGATCATAGCAAGGTTGGTGAGGGCTCAACATACTTAATTATATTATCAAAGGCAACTTTTTTTTTTTTATATTTTTATAATAAAAATAAAAGGTTACTATTAATAAATTCCTTTGGTTTATATTTTTTCAAAACATTAATGTAAATTGAACTTAGTTTTGAATTTATTCTCTTATATTTTTATCAAACTCATATTTATAGTTAGTGCATTAATCTTAGCCATTTTATTGTTTCTAGTATATGTCCAAATAACAATAAAAATGTAGAATGTTAATGTCGGTGGTTCGAAACTTCGACTTTATTTATAACAGACTTTTGACAAACTTTATATATATATATATATATATATATATATATATATATATATATATATATATATATATATATATATATATATATATACTTTTAGCTCAATTTAATTTTTATTACAAATATCGTTAATAATTTTATCATAACACTAATAATTTAAAAGGGCTAAACATGTTTTTTGTCCTTCAACTCTTAGTAAAAATTAGAGTTAGTCTCTCTTGGAAATTTTGAACTAAACCCATTTAGTCTCTCGATTTTAAAAATACGTGAATTTAGTCCTTTAAATTAAATGTTTTTAATTTTATTTGACGTTTCAAACGCGTTTCTCAACTAACATTGAAACTAACATTGAAGCGAACATATGTGTTATGCGTCGGACGGTGTAAACAAACTAAAATACTATAATGAAAATTATTTGAAACCTCAACTAAATTTAATAAAATTTGGTTAAAATGATTAACATCCACTCATTTACAGAGTTGCGGATTAAATTGGTTCAAGGTTTCCAAAAATGAACTAATTCCAATTTTAACTAAAAGTTGAAAGACCAAAAACATATATAACCTAACTAAAAATTTTAGTAAAATAATATTTTTCTTTGAGGAATCTATCTATGTTAAACATTGAGTGAATAGAGAACAAAGCATTTAGCTGAATTTTCATTTGGGTTAAATATGTTTTTTGTCCCTCAATAGTGCAGTAAGGGCTTTTGGCCCCGGTTGGTTTTGATATTCTGCCCCGGTTCCAAAACCGAGGCATATTAGGGTGAGGCCAAAAAGGGATGGCTTTTGGCCTCGGGTGTGAACCAAAGCCATATAGTTACTCTTCTACCTTGTTTCTACTGTGAACCGAAGCCATTGTGTCAACGGTGGCTCAGCCGCGTCCGCAATGGAGGCGTTCTCGTCGTGGTAACGTGTTCGTGGCGATGCTCGTGGCTCGTGCGCAACAACGATTGTCAGTGGTGGTTTGTGAATCTGCAGGGGTCGCGACAATGTTTGCAGATCTGGTTTTTTGATTTGCAGGTTTCACAATCACAGATCTGGTTTGCGCAAACACTGATGGCGTTGTGTGAATCCGGGAGAGCGCTCTGTGTAGTGAGGTGCAACACCAACGGAGGCGACGCCGCGACGGTGGCTGCAGGATCGTGGTGGCAGCGACGAAGGAGGGTGGTGGCAGCGACGGTGGCAGGGAGAGAGACGAAAGAGCGACGCGACGGTGACAGGAGGTGCAACACAGAGAGGGTTCGCGTTCGCCTTCGTGTGGTTGCAGCGGTCGGAGGTGGTCGGAGGTGGTCGGAGACTTTGGTGGTAGAGGTTGCAGCGGAGAGAGGGAGAGAGGAAAGAGTTGCAGATTCGCGACGCGGGGAAGTAGAAGGGTTCGTGAAATTGAAACCCTAAATAAACCCTATGGCTTCGGTTCCTCTAACAACCGAAGCCATATACCCCTTTTTGGCACCGGGTCTTGTTGGACCGAGGCCAAACACCTAACGACTACTTCACTTTTTCAAAAATGCAGTCCCTTTTTGGCTTCGGGTCTTGTTGGATCGAGGCCTATAGCACTCGTTGGCACTGGTTTTGCACGAACCGAGGCCTATAGTTGTCTTTGGCTTCGAGTGTTAGCTTAACCGAGACATAAAACTTGGTTGGAATTGCAAAAATGCCATCGCGCCATTATATGTTTCGGTTCCTGGCCAATCGAGGCATATAAGGCGAGGTAAAAAGGAAATTTTGCACTAGTGCCTTGACTTTCAGTGAATTTTGGAATTAGTCCATTTCGAAACTTTGGACCAATTTAGTCCTTCATCTTTCGAAATACGTGAATTTAGTCTTTTTAATCAAATTTTGTTAGATTTATTTTATGTTTCGTATGCATTTTAGGATTGTATTTGAGTTGTTTATACTGTTTAACATATTTTTGTTTTAATGTTAAGTCAAATACTATTATAAAACGTGTTTGAAATGTTTGTTAATTAAAAGGAGTGAATCTATATATTTCAAAAAAGGAAAGACTAAATTTGTCCAAAATTTCAAAATAAACTAATTCTAAAATTTTTTAGTACTAAAAACGTATTTAAGTCTTTTTATTTAGCTTCCATGCTTGGAGTTTTGATGATAATTGTTGACTAAAGTTGAGCATAACTTGGAGGGTAACAAACATATAAGTTAGTTCAAACCAACGTGAACCTGTATGAATATGTCATTAGTTCTGCGGAAAGTGGATCCGAACTCATTTTGGGACAAGCAGAGAAGGATGATATCAACATTACCATTCTATATTGCATTATTACAAAATACCGCTTATCTGCCATTACCATTAAATGAAAACCAACCGCTGATTTTTGAAAAGTTTTAAAATTGAACATTTTAATTTAAACTTAAAAAGAAGTTGAAATCATTTTAATTTTTTATGTATATTTCTTTTTTTTTTCTCAAATAATTAACTTCAAGATTTTTTGGGAGTTATCTTGTGCACTACATCAAGAGGTAGCTTTTTGAAATAATGTTAAACCAATTATTGAATCAAGGGATGGTGACCAAATATGAAGGGGAGAAACTACGATTTATGAACTAAAATTCAAAATTCTTTTAAGAAAACATCAAATTAATGTTTAGATATTATTCTGAATCAAATAAGGCCACTTCTTTCTTTCTACACCTCCCTTTTTTTCCTTTTGCACCCCATAAACTATTATACCCCATTTTATCCTTAGTTAAAAACTCTAAAACTCTATTTAAATTTAAAAATTATTAATGAATAAGACTTGACTTAGTTCGCATTACTTAATGTTAATTTTCAAAAGCCAACTATAATAAGTTATAAAGTCCATTATACTTGTCACACAAGTCTAATGTTATTAAATAAATAACATTCACTTTTAATTGTTACCGTCTACCAAAAATCTAACAATAAATGTCTATTTTCTTTTCATGAAGAATTAGATTTTAGATTGTATAAATGATATTGACGTCAAAGAGACAAATTTCATAATCTCTACGCTATTATTAATCTCATTACTTTACTTACTTATTAGTAAGACCAAGTTAGAAGTGTCTATATCTTGAAACTTTTCATCACTAAAAAATTAGATTAATTCACTAAAATTTATTTTCATAGTCAAAGTAATTTCAGGATAATTAATTTTATTTGGATACAGTTAAAAAAAGTTAGCCTTTCATGAAAAAATGATACATATACAACTGACAAATTTGAGAGTAATTTACATGTTCGAAGAAAACAAATATATTCATTGAAAAAAATAACAAACTTCAACTTCTTCCTTTTTTCAAATGGATGAAAAGTACTCTTGTTACTTAATTATTTTAAAATTATTGTATATTTTTATGTTTCATTTTGTTCATTATTGTGAATTCTTTGTTACTTTTAGTGTTAACTTATCCTATTTTCAACCATTTAAGACGATTTTTCTTTGAAATTTTTAAAAATCTTCTTAAAGTCAATTCACCTGTCTGAGTTGTAATTTTTAAGTACTTTTTCTTTTACAAATAATTATCATATTATTCCATTTTGTTTGAAATATTAGATATAAGGTGAACTTTTAATCTTCAATGGCAAACCCACAATGTTTTACATCTAACTTGTTGTCATTAATCTCCTGTAAATATGTAATCAATCCCGTCAAACCATCTTAAAATTGATTTACTAAAATTAAAATATAAAAAAAAATCAGAATTTAAAAATTATAATTCTTATATTATATTATTAAACATTCAACAATATAATAGTATTATAAATTAAATTATAAATATTTACAAATAGTTCTGGAAAATTTAAAATATAAAAGTAATAATTCTTTTAATTTATTTTATGTGTGATATTAATCAATTAATTAAAAACTTAAATGTATTTATATATTTAAATGTAATATATATAATTTTAAAAGGTGATAAACACAAGTTAGGACTTTTTGGCTGTCCTAATATTAGGGCCATTAGGGGTGGCAATGCGGGCTGGCCCGCCCCGTTTAGGCCCGTCCCGCATAAGGCCCGCACAACGCGGGCTGGTCCGCTCCGTCCCGCATACTTTATGCGGGCTGAAAACACTGGCCCGCCCCACATACTCCTTGGTCTGCGAGTCCGCGGGCTGGCCTGCTTTTTTTTTATTTTAATTTTGTAATTTTTTGTAATTTTTTGTAATTTTTATGATAAAACTTTCAATGTTTAAAAATTGGAAAACTTTAAGAAGTTCACAAAATTAAATAAAGACTTTGGAGAATTAGATGATAAATTGATAATTCAACATTTTCATCATATTTATACTATGACATACACAATGTATTCTTTAAATTTTAGCACATCAAAAATTACATAATACTTGTCTTTTCCAGTTATACAAGAATTTGAAACGTTAATGCAAGATTCCATAAAAGAAGTAATTAATATATACAAGTACAAGTTTTTTTTTTTTTTTAATTTTTTGTGGGCTTGCGGGCCGACCCGAGCGGGCCGCAAACCTATGCGGGCCGAGCCCGTACAGCCTACGGACTCACTACCTTAACCCGCCCCACGTTTTTTCTACGAGCCTGCGGGTCGGGCTCGCGGGCCAAGCCCTAATTGCCATCCCTAAGGGCCATAACATATGAACTTATTTTAGCACATTGAAAACGACACACAACAACTATGGATCATTTTATCGTGCTTTAAGATATTTTGCTCTTGAAGAACATAATGCCATGTTTATTTTCGAACGTGAAAATTTAAGAGGTATATATATATAT
>Ga0214545_1009173_pt1 | contig 15221 bp, 5 predicted proteins | sample CNSS4metaG_FD_160064 | JGI IMG/M metagenome (GOLD analysis project Ga0214545, IMG submission 160064) | Root nodule microbial communities from cowpea collected in UCLA plant growth center, Los Angeles, California, USA - CNSS4 | ecosystem: Host-associated > Plants > Roots > Nodule | place: USA... | reverse complement strand
ATTATTTCTCAACCATTGAGTATATATGTTGATATTTGAAAAGTGTTCTTAGATGTCTAAGGTATTTTTCATCTTATCATACCCTTAATTATACATTTGTTTTCCTTTGTGCGATTTCTTTCAATAGCTTCTCAAATTGTTCCTAAGACATACATTTGTTAATTTTTTAATATTTTTATTTATTGTTTATTTTCATCATGTTGAATACTATTTCAGTACATTTTATGTAATTATTTTTTTTCTAACTCATTATATCAATCATACTGTAATTTTTTCACTATAATTGTATAAATAACTTTTATTTACTACAATATCCAAATTTAATGTAATTGCCATAAAGATTTTTTTGATTACCATCCAACATATATTGGAGTTCAAAAGATACAATATCTATGTCAAAATTTTATTATTATGTTTATTATTTGTTATTTGCGTCATTTTGATTAAGTGATGTATTATCATTTTTATTAGTGTAAGAAAAAAGAGATTCATTAGAATTTAAAAAATTGAAGTAAACAAACATTTAAAATATATTTTAATTTGAATATTTGTTTTCCATTAATTTTTTTTTAAATATTTTTAAATTTTATCAACTAGGTGTCATTAATGTTTGTATTTTGCAAATTTAATAAATATTTTGGTTCTCATGAAATTTTATTTGTATTCTAATTTAAAATATAAAAAATTATAATTTATTTCAAATATTTGATATCGAAGAAACAATCATCCTCCAAATTTTGAATATTTGATAATATTATGTTTCCTTTACCTTAATTTTTTATTATTTTATAAAATAATTAAAATTTATATTGAAGTAGTAAGCAAACAGGTACATGTACGATATTATACCCGTTACCTGGTGGGGATGAGGATGAAATAAAAGTTTGATACATATTGAGTTTGGGTATAGGGATGAATTTCTTCTACGAGGATGGGTATGGGATAGCGAAACTCATCCCTGTCTACCCCGTTGTCATCCCTACTTAGTAGTAACAACTATTAAATGAGATGTTACACTGAAATCCTATTTTTTGAAAAATGTTTTTTTCTAATTTTATAACTTTGTATATTCTTATTTATAATATATTCTTTCATTAAAAATTTGTAACTTTTTATAAACTCATGTAATATAAAATTAAAAAATATATTAAATTTATCATTTATAACTTGAGAATAAAAAAGTTGAAGATTAATTATAATAAATAAGATAATTTAAATATATTGTTAATATGGTAATAAAAAGTTATCATAATAAAATATTATAATTATGGTTATTTTTTCTAAAATTAATTTTGATCAATGTATATTTATTTGGTTAAAAGAATTTATGTAATATTTTTTTTATGTGTAATAAGTTAGAAAAGTAAAATTAAATGATAATATAGTTATAGGTGGAAATATTTGAAAAGGAATTGAATGTGAAGTTAAATTATCTAAATTTTATTTTAAAAAATATAATTTTAAATTTATATAATTATTTATTGAGGTTATTAGTTATTCAAATTAAAATTTGTTTTTTTGTTATTTTAAAATTTTTTCTAAAAAAGTTCTATACTTTTTTATTTTTTTTTTAAAATTGGTTCCTCGAAAAATAGAATTTCAACCGCAAAAAAATGAAAAATTAGAAAAAACATTACGAGAATTTAGTTTTTTTGCAAAAATAAATTGTACTTGACATAGTTTTGGTGCGGGGACGGAATTTATGGTTTAGTCACATTAATAAGTATCAAAAGTGGACATAACAATAAAAAAATCTCAATGTAACCGAACATTGTATAATAAATATGTATAAAATAGGGTACCCACATAAAATATATTTAGAATTAACCTTTTTCAGTTATTCCACATTATACTGAAATGGAAACCTAAAAAAACAGCAGAATGCCCTGAATAGAATCTAAACACAAATTAGATTAAATTGAAGATTTGTTCGAAAAGCAAGAAACTACAAGATAACATTACACAAGAAGAAAGGCTCAACAATGAGCAATAAAGGATCTAAGAAGCCTAACTACATCGCAGCCTCCCTGCCAACATCACGATCACCAAGAGTCTCCACATCTGCGATCACCAAGAGTCTCCACATCTGCGATCACCAAGAGTCTCCACATCTGCGATCACCAAGAGTCTCCACATCTGCGATCACCAAGAGTCTCCACATCTGCGATCACCAAGAGTCTCCACACCTGCTCCCACCAAGGATTTGGTGATCATCGCAAAAGGAGAGAGCCAAAGAAGAGAACAAACACAAAGAAAAAGGGTAAGCTAGAATAAAATATTTAACATGTTATTGAGCAAGCAGATTATAAAACAGGTTGTAGACAAGCAAATCAATAAGCACCTAAAACATGTGAAAGCAAACAATTAAAAGACTCTCTAACTCAATATCCAGATCATACTCTTGATATGGAATTCTAAAGGAAGTATGCACCTGTGCTGGTTTCTAAACTCTGCAGAGTCTAAACGCAATGGGTTATCACCCAACCACACACAAGGTTAATCCTCTAATGTCTTGGGCCCAATATGTCCCAAGACTAGGACCTCCTGCTACTCTCACTACATAAATCATTTTGCTATATGTGAGCATGAAAGATTATGATTATTAGAGTTTAGGATACCTTCATTTATCTAGACATCTCCTATATAAAGGTATACACTAACCACCATGCCACATGCCATCTCAATCATTCAAGTCTCATGTCAATCCACCACCAACCAAACACATGTTTTCCATTTCATACTCAAGATAACAAGATTTCATTTAATCTCATACTTTATAAATGCATATCATGATATACATATATCATGAAATAGTATTCATCCCAAATAAGTGAGTGCCAACATTTAAGTACCTGCAATTTCATACAATCAAGCACAACACACAACCATAATACCATAATTCTTACACCAAAATTCCTAAGAAAATTTATTATCACAAAACCAAAATCACTATAGTAATGTGTGACACATTTCTCAAGCTACAGACATCTAATCGACGATCCAACTGGTCAAACCACAAAATAACATGTTATGAACCAAATGTCCAATTTGAGCTCAATTCAACGGTTAATGAGTCGGGAAGTTATTTTTACTAAAACTGTGCATATCAGAAAAAGACATAGTCGCTTAGCGACAAGGCACTCGCCCAACGACCACTCGCTTCCAGAATACGAAAAATAATGTCAAATATCACAATTTCATGAATATTTGAACCCTAACTTGAAAATATACCAAAAATTAAAGTTTTCCTCAATCTTGTCTCACATTCCACAAAACATTAATCAAACTCAGCCAAACGAAACAGGAACAAGCAAAACAACTTAAAAAATAAGTGAAACCCTAGCTTCCCTTACCTGAGAAAAAGAGGGCTAAAGGAAACGAGATCCTTAACAGCAGCTCACACAGCACCACCATAGATTAAGAAGCTGTAACATATTTGGGGTACACGAAAAAAAAAAACTATTAGAGCAACCCCAAGTTAGACCAACACTACTAAGCAGAAAAGGAAGGGGACAAATACAAAGTTCAAGCGTTTTACTTATTTGGAGAAAACTTTAGACTAGTTCCGAGGAACGCTCTAATTGTGCCCTAGCAGAGCTGCTGCTCAAGAGTTGGAGGAGGAAGGGGGACTGTTTTCTGTAAAATGAGACAGAATGAAGAGTGAGGGACTCTAAGAGGGTCTTGGGGTCTAAAATGGACTAGTCTTGGACCGTCGAAAAGGTCAGGCCCAACCCCTCCTTAGAACAGAGTGTAAAATAGAAAAAAAATAAAAAGTCTTCCAGTTATTCCCATAATAAAGAAAATTATAGACGATAATTACATAACATTACAAATAATTACGTAACGTTACAAATATTATGCTCCATGAATATAATTGTTAGTATAATATGTCATAAATATCTGAATTTTGATAGACATACATATCTAGAAATAATAAATTAAATGATTAATATTCTGTCAATCATCCTTATTAGAAAATGAACCTTTAATTTATATTTCAAATCTATTTATACTCACTTAATCTCGTGCTCTTGTTTACTTGATCATTGGGAATTTTTTTGCAGATTAATATTTCGTGAATTTTATTTAGATATCAACGAACTTATCTCTGCGAAAAAAATCTACCCTCTTTTCCGGTAACAACATATCACAATAGTAAACTAACTATGTTAATCAGATTTTACTTTAAAATAGTAAATTTTAATTTTAACACTTTTATAAAGTAATAAAACAAACAACATATATTAATTTAAAGGACTACAAAGTAGTATATTTAAAAAAGAGAGTGCAAACCAATCTGTTTAATGAATGACCCGTATCTTACTTAGAAGGTTGAATCATATCTAGAGAAGCGATTTGAGCATATACAAATTCTTCGGCGAAATCGTGTGAAATGGTGGACCCTGTGCAGCATCGCTTTTGAAGATGGCCTTATAATTTAGTTTCAAACCAGTCCTCTCATCATGGAGTGCCAGGATATTTGACAAATAAATTAGAAGATTTAATATTATAGTGCTTCATCAATGAGATTGTTCTATTCTATTTATAATAACTTAAAGATTCAAGTCTTTTCATATTTAGATTGAACTATCTATCAAGTTACTAAAAATGTCATCTTAGACAGATGCTTAATTAAATAGAAATATATACAATCTTTAAAAATCCTAGAAAAGTTGAGTAAATTTCGTTGGTAACACTTAGCCTATGTTAAGGAAAAAAAATTGGAAAGACGAATTATAAAGTGAGTTTTATGTTTGTTTGTAATTAATTAAGAGCAAGTGATAATAAGATATATCACTTTTACCATTTCGCGTGATGAGAGGTGATTTGAGATGATTAATTATGAAAATACGAGTTTATCTTTGTAAAATATTAAGTAAATACAAGTTCATTGAAGAAGGGATTCGATCCTACCATAGTTGGAACTGATTCAGGCATGACTTGAGAAAAGGGATCGGATCCCACGTCACTCGGATCCAATCCCACATCAATTGGTATTTTTTTTTCTTCTATTTTAGTGGTTAAAAAAATTAACAAAATAAATTTACTCATACAAATATCAAATTATACTATTTATTATATAAAGGACAAAATGATAATTTAACTAATACTTATATCAAAACATATTTTTTAATCTATCATATCAATCAAATTCCTCACAAACTTTTATAAAATTTACATAATCTACTCATAATTATCTCTAAATCCTTAAAAAAACAACACATAATTCATTTTCAAACTCATTCAAACACATTTATTCCCTCTTTCTCAAATTCTCTTTCTCAAGTGAACACATCCTTAAAAATTGTTGATCCAACTATTATAGTTAGGTATGAGAAATTTATCAAAGTAATTCTTTCTTCACAGCGAACACTTTCATTTCATATATATGTTACAAACGAATCATTTTAGTTGAAGGACAAATATGTTACAAACGTATGCTTTGTTTGGTTTAATTTGATGGAAGAAAGAACGACAATATGTTTGGATATGCGCAAAGAAACACACACATTTATTATTGCGTAAAAAGAAAAGTTAAAAACGTAAAAAATGAAAAGAATATTTACAAAGTTGGAGATAAAATTGACGAAGTAACTTTATTTTTATGCGACGTGAAAAATGTATATTATGTCTTCATAATATATATATATGTCTTTATTTTTTATTAATACTTATATTTTTATTTATTATAATAAAATAAATATTAATATAATAATTAAAAAATAACAAATAAAATTCCAATTCAATTATGTTTAGGATCAACTTTTCACTCAAACCTACTCACTTTTCTTTAATCAAATAATCTCACATTGCACTCTTTTTTCTCTCTTTTGTTACCTTTTTCACCCACACCCTAATTCAAATAAACCTTAAAGAATGTAAATGAAAAAAAAGTCTTATTTTATTGTCTCAAGTCACATAAAAGCCTTATATCTCAATCATTTTCAAATAAATATTTAGTTGAGTCTTTATAAAGTTTATGACTCATCTTGAAAGAGAAAAATAAGATTATATGTAGTTCATATTTTTCAAACAAAATATATTTATTCTAGTTTTTCATAAACAAAAGTAATTTATTATGTTTGTTAAACTTTATGTTATATATTTGGAGATAAATTAGAAACAAACTTAATTAGATAGTTAATTTTAGTATTATTAAAAATTTTCATATTACATGAAAAATTTCTTGCAAATTTGTTAAAAAAATTTGCAAAAAATTTTTTTTTCTGCTATTTTTTCTAAGAATGTTAATTGACAGGTAATTATTCTATGGGTAATTATTTTCTATTAAATTTGTAAATATTTTTTACAAAGTTTGTTGCGAAAAGTGTTTTATACAAAATATTTTAAAAAAAATTGACAGCAATTTTTTATAATTTATAAATATTTTTTAAAATAAAATTAAAATAAAATTGACATGAAATATAAATTTTTTTAAGATACAGTTGTCGTATGTAAGTATAAATTTTTGAAAGTGCGTTTCTTTTCATGTATCCGTATCATGAATCATTCTGATTAAAGGAAAAATATTTTGCATGACATATAATTTATTTGATTTGATAGAAGAAAGAATAAAAAACATTGAACGAAAGAAATATGTTATAAAATTTTCATTCTTTTTACCTATACTTTTTTTTTTTATATTTCATTCTCTCAAATTCACTCTTTATTCCAAAATTATTTAATACTTAAAATTTAAAAAATAAAAATAGAAAAGTAACGTAAATGCATAACAAATTGATCTTTATTTATTTATTTATCACATCTATTTTGTATTTGAAATATCGATGTTATTTAAATTTTATTAGTGCATTTTAGAGTTTTTACATCGCAGTATATACCTTGGTTCCTGCGCATCCGCTGCATATAAACACGTGGTGACATTTTTGTAATTAAAGGCATCTTTTATGCCTCGGTTATTATACTAACCGAGGCATATAGCTTAAAAAATTTTACGAATTCGTGCTGTCCACAAAATTTAAAATTTTTTAACTGCTTTTATGCCTTGGTTCTTTTATAACCGAGGCAGTAAGGACATTTTTGCTTCGGGTCTATTGCCAATCGAGGCATATAGTAAGATAATATGCTTCGGTTTCGAATTAACCGAGGCAGTATGGCTTCATAGGGTTAAAAAAACCCTAAATCCTTTCGCAGCCGCGCAAACCATCTTGATTTTCTTTTTCTCCGAGCATCCTCACACACCATCCAAATCTTTTCTTCTTCTTCCATTGCACCCAGCCTTCGTTCCGGCTTCACCACCGCTGCACCGCCGCTCCACCGTGGAGGAGGTGGTTCTGTGGCCGTCGCTGCATCTTCTTCATTTTCGAGCAACTCCACCACACCGTTGCTGCATCGTTCCACCAACGTCGCTACTGCGCTGTTCCGCCAGCGCCACTGTTGTGTCGTTCCGCCAATGCCGTTATTGCGCCGTTCCGCCTGCACCGCTGCGCTGCCACTTCACCGTCGATGAGATTGTTCCGGTGCCACTCCTTCTTCGTCTTCTCCAAGCAACCATCACGAAGGTTCTGTTGCACGTAGTCCTTCATTCCGCCTGCACCGTCGCTGCACTGCCATTGCACTGTCGAGTAGGTTATTCCGACACCGTCGACAATAACTACTTTTTTATTTATGATACACAATTAGGCCTCGGTTGGAGGAAACTGAGGCAGTAACTACTTTTTCTGCCTCGGGTTAATAACCAAGGCATAAACGAAAGTCTTTTTACTTCGGCAGTATATGCCTCGGGTGCGAACCCGAAGCTAAAAGTGCAAAATAACCGTTGTTGTTTGCCTTTCCTGCACTAGTGTTTATATCGTTTTGGTTTGATAAATAAATAGACAATGGTCAGTTTCTTATGTATTTACATAACATGTTTTTTCTCTTTCATTTTCTTCTCTTCATATTTTTTTTTCTTAAACCAAAGATGAGAAGTGGAGACCAAGAAAGAAACATGTAATATTATATGAAAATAAATATATAAAGAAAAATACGAACGAGGTGTTTGCACCGATTATGTGGCTAAAAGTCAGTAATCTTTCTTAATTAAAAGCATATATAATCTTTTGGATAAGATGCATTCAAGAACTGAGAACACAAACACAGTATAACACTTGCAATACATATATGACTCATCTACGATAAAACTACATAAGGTCTTATTCTGAAAGCATGTACACCTATGCAGGTACGATAAGAAACGATGGAAGATGAAAACAAATAATTATTGATATCTGATACATTTATAGTATTACTCCATGCATCACTCATTCAGACCTTCAAAGTTGCTTTCTCACTTCCCTCGTTAGCGTTGCCAACTGTGAGCCCTTTTACCTTCCTCTGTGCCCAATGGTACCCATATCTCGAAAACTGCCGATTCCTTCCTGGCAAAGGAATCGGAAATGAACTAGATGGCATTTTTGGATGAGTTTTCTGAGCCTCACCACCAACAAAACCCTTCGATTCTTCCATTCTTGGAGCTACCAAAGATATCTTATACGTCTATAATCTAATGTTGATGTGTTTTTATATATACCAGAGTGCTTTGATTTCTCTGTAGGTAGTTGATGCCATTTGCAGAGGTTGTCAAAGATCCGCTTTTATAGATGCAGTGGAAGAAGAATAATATTGTTCATTATTTCAGCTTCAGAACCAAGCTTTCCAACATTTGCACATAATAATTTCTCGAATAAAGTCTTGTCTTATTCTTCATCATCCTTTTCTGATATTTTTCCACTCCCAAATGCTTGTGGAGTGTTATAGTTGCTTCCACGTTTTAAAGTACGAAATGATATATGAAGACACCTGTTATCAATTTGTTTGATTAATAATATAAAAGAATATCATCAAATGAAAGATATTTTATAGAAATTAAGAATTATTCATGTAAGAGTTAGTGAATATATGTATACAAGATTTGTTCATACCGTCCTACTTTTTTTTTTTTCAGTTAACACCTAAGTCGTTCTTCTTTTTTTTGGCATGCCTCTCATTTATTTTATCGTAAATTTCTTTAGGGATTTTTTTTTCCCATAAAAAGTGTATTTGCGGGTTATAATTTTGAAAAACGACAAAAGAAAGAAAAATAAATATAAAATGACATCATTAATTATGAGATAAAAGAAAAATAAAAAGTACTGTTACAAACGAATATAATTACGAGTACTTTATTCTTCAAATGTGGAAGGATATTTTTTATTCTATTAAAAGAATAGTTGTTAAAATCCGTTTTGGATTCGTGATAGATATTGTAACAACTCGCTTGGACTTTTCCGTAGGAATTCTTTTCTATCTCATTTTTTTCTGTCTTCCTTCCCCCACTTCCTATTACATTATATATATTTGTCATTTTCCGTATTTTTAACTCCTTTTATCCTTTAATCACTGTTTTTCTCTTGAAGATTTAATCTATCTTTTCCACCGACACTATTAGATTTAGATCAACATTTTCTGTTTCATGGCAAGTAAGTTATTTTATACGTACCCCAAATGGATAAATCTTATATTAACAATTTGAGTGAAAAAATAAATTAGCAATCATAAGATGTGTTGTTTTGACAGCATATTAATTATTCGAAAGTTACAAACTCGTCATCGCTGCATAAAAAATAAAAGAAACATTCAGAAGTAAAATTTGATGTTGGAACATAACATTTGTTCTTCGTATTGTTTGGAAGTCATTTTTGGAAAGTCAAATTCTGTTAGAAGAGTGTTAATTATGACAGGCTAACCTGTTTTTAGATGATAATATATATACTTTATATACAAATATCTATAACTTTAATATTAATAATAAATTTATAATAAAAATCATGTAGATTTAAAATTTTAAAAATATTGAATGTGTAAATCTATTAATCTATATTTTCATCCTACTTATAACTAATAATAAACTTCTTAGTTTATTACATATAACCAGTAAAGAAGAAAAGAAAGAATGAGATTACAATAATTAAAATATAAGAAATTAAAAAATCAATATAAGTTCAACGGATTGACAGAGAAGAACTGGTATTTTTTTTAAGATAAGGGAAATTCTTATATTTTGATTGGTAAATTTAGGAACGTTAGGAATGATATTGAAGAATTGGTATGGATAAAATGTAATTTAAGATAAGTGAAATTTATGGATAAAATGTAATTCAAGATAATTGAAATTCTAATATTTGATTGGTAATTTTTTAAGGGTTGGCAAATTGACATCTTGGTCCTCTAGGTGCATTTTGGCTTAGCTCGTTTTTAACTCAGTAAAAATGGATCAGGTCAGATGGTTGTCACTAAAAAAAATGGATCAAAAATTATAACCCAACCCGTCAAATTGCGATCTAGCGGGCTGAATTGTCACCTTTTTATTTTTAGTTTTTTATATTTAAAATTTGCTTATATATATACACATATAAATAAATATTAGAAATATATTTAATTATATTAATACTTTTTTAATTTTTTAATTGATTAATTAATATTTTTAATTGGATAAATTAAATAATCATTACATTTACATATTAAATTATTCTATTATGACTAATAATGAAAATTTAATTTCTAAGTGTTAGTGATTTAAATGACAATATTGTAGCATATTTACATCTTTAAAAAAATATAATGTAGAAAATTTAATCTTTTAAATTATTTCTATTTTTATAATTTAAAAAACTATAAAAATTGGATTGGGATGCACTAGCTCGCTCTTAACCTACCAATTAAGTTGGTTAAGAAGACCGAGTCAAAACGAGCTGACATGTTGAATTACAACCTAACTCGTCTCATACTAGCGGACTGACAGATTGACTCACAGATCATAACCCATTTTGCTACCCTAGTATTTTTATCATGTATTATGCAATAGATCATATATTTTTTTGAACTTAAAAGACAAGATATAATTAATGAAAAGAGTGAGAGCATATGGCATATGGCAAATGAAGTAGAGAAATTAGAACTATGATTAGCCCAAAAATCATATGCATTAGAAAGTACCAGAAGGAGTTGTGTCTCATATGCAGTTAAAAGTGTGAGTTGAATTATTAGGAAGAGTGAAACATTTAGATAGTGGAGTATTAGAGGACATCTAGCTGAATTAGGTGGAATAGACAAGAGTGTGATAACTAAACTGTGAAATCTTTTTTTTTTTCAAATTGTATGGTCACAAAGAGATTGTTTCTAGATGTAGATAACTTTTGTTGATTGTCAAAATCGATCTCTTGTCAAGAGAATAAAAGGAGCAAATTTAAAAAGCCAGGGGGAGAGGACAAATACCATTGCAAGAATGAAAAACAATCAAGAAGGGTCAATAGGTGTTGTTTTAATGAGTATGAAAGCAAATGAAAAATATGTGTGGCTGCTGGGATTCGAGCCCAGGTCTCCACGGCCACAACGTGGAATTCTCACCACTAAACTACAGCCACCACAATTTTAGCAATTCCATAATAATTTATAGAATATATTTATAGTTAATTTATTTTACCGTGTCACTAATTGAACTTTTTCAAAAATTCATAATTTGACGTCTTCATTGTATTCAAAAGGATTGGTACCCCAATTGTTTTATCCTTGAGTTTGGGAATCTATTGTCTTGTAGATGTTGCGCACTTGTTTTTCCTTTTTCATTATTCATAATCAACTCTTTGTCACAATTTGATCACTCCATTGATTCGTCAACAAAAGCTTTCTTCAAAATCACTGCCTGAGCTGAGATCCTCCATGTTGATGCATGCAAAACAAATTTCCACCACAAACACCACCCGTGTGATTTTATTAATCAGACACCTATGGATACTTCCATAGATTGTATTTATTTTTGAAAGATTGATTATTTCGAGCTTACTCAAATGCATACTTTCTTTTCACCAAATGGGAAGCGATGACTGAAACTAGTAAACCCAGAAAAAAGTTCCAGTGAAACAGTCAAAAGAAAACTAAAGGTCTGTTATTGATATCATAATATAGCAAACTGCTTCCATAATTGGTAGTAACTAGTAATGAAATCTGCACATGGCATGCTACAAACATTGATTTAGGATAGTATGAAACTACAAATCTTTACCAGCAAGAAGATTTTAGACTGTGGTAGCAAAAAGTCCTTGACTTTGCCAAAATCACAGTCATGGACCAATATCAAAAGCCTTGTTCCACTAGCCATCAAATGAATTTCCAGACAGAAACAGAATTAATCGGTGTTCCTTTCCACCCAACAAGAAGGCACTGTCCATTCTTATCAAACGTGCAAGAACTTCCACAAGGAAATCTTTTACTCACCAAATCTGCTTGGTATAAAGACAAAGTGCTCAGTTCTTTCTCCACCATTCCAAAGCGGGAGAAGAAGGCCCTCCACACATCAATCTTCACATTCCTAGTCTTTCTTTCTGCTCCTTCTGTGGCCACAATGTTTTTGATCCCATGACTCAAGTATAGTGACTCTATAATCATTCGATTCTTCTCATCCCTCTTCATGCAAGCCTCAAGACAATCAAAGAATGCACTGAAGAAGAAAAGAGCCTCAATGAAACGGTTTACAAAAGATGTGGAGTTGTGATTTGCCTCAATTTCAGCTACCACCATCACATTAGGATTCAAGGATCTAATCACTCTCATGATGATTTCAAGCTGGTCTGATTGTTGAATCTTGGCTCTGAGTGCAAACTGAGAATAAACAGCAATCGCTTCCTCAGGATCGATCTCAAAAAGATCTTCTCTAAGATCTAATAGGTCTGGTACCATGACAATGTTGAAAGAGAAGGGTATGTTCAAACCTTGAGCAAAATCCTTCAATCTCTTACCAGTGTCCTCAACCATGTGTCTAGTGGTTCCACTTTCAATAGCGGTAATCTTCAGAAGCTCAACTGGACATTGATGCCTTGACGCAAGGGCTTGCATTAGGATAGCCCAATGGCCCCCCTTTCTGATTTCAAGATCAATAACATGAATCTTCTTTGCTTCAGCTACATCTTCTATTATAGCTTGAACTGCAGTGAACACTGAAATTTGACAAAAGGGAAGCTCTTCATAAAATGCAACAATAGCGGGGTTTAGTTCCTTGGCTGCCACTTCAGGATCAAATGAATGGCCTTTATGCAGATCCTTCGATGAACCTCTTCCTGTTTCTCTATCTATCCTGTGGAGAAGTGCTTCAGCAAAATAATGAACAATTCTCTTAACGGGGCTCCCAGTTTTGCTTGACAATGATTCGCAGTGACTTAGCAACTTGCTTGCACGTTCAAATTGTTGATCACCAACTTTCTCAGCACAAGCCAAGAGGGACTCAGCTAGTGCCACGTCCTCTTTCTCCTCATCAGAGAATCCAGAGAAGGAAACCCCATAAGGGTGAGTTTCCAACAAAGTCAAAGGTTCTGACTCTGAAGATGATGACTGTATGAACCTTGTTCCTGCTATCCTCATGATATCTTCAGTTGAGAGCTTTCTAAAACCAAATTCATCTGTGGCCACAGAATCAACCACTGGCTGCAGGGATTTTCCTTCATTGGAAAACCTCTTGAATCCCTTGCCGTAGTTCTTCAAGATCTCAAGTGAGGCTAAAGGGATAGCTGAGTGTGGCTTATCCTCTGTTGTGCCACACAGTGGAACCCTGGTTGCATATTGTGCATCAAATTGAAGTGATGGAGAAACCATGTCAAACTGAAGGTTATCATCGAAATGGCCATAATCATGGTATGATTGTTGCTGGTGATACTTTTCTTGATTAGTGGATATAAGGTATCCTGGTGGATGATCTGGGGAAAACTCGAAATTAGAGTAAAAGGTGTCTACTCCCCCATAAACTCTATGATCTTCTGCTCCAGAAAAGTGTACCTTCTTTACTTCATTCAGCTCCTCACTGCCCCAGAAAATATCAGTGGATGAACTAGAATTTTCATCCACTGTACTGAAACTAACATGGTACAAGTCTTGCATCACAAACTGTCACTAGTTTTGCTTCAGTATTATCAGATTCATACTAGGTTCCTTGAGTAACCCTTATTGATAAAGTAATTAACCCTTTGTTTGTATTACCCTTATTGATAAAGTAATTAAGGATATGGTTTCTGATTATTTTTATACAAAATTGATGCGTGCTAAAGCTAAATCCGTCCAGTACGGTTAACATTAATGTTGTCACCATAACATGCCGATGTCATCAAGGTGGCCTGCATACAAAATGCCGGTGAGATAATTAAATTTCAATAAATTGCTTGTTTTCTTTTTTATATTTTTTAATCTTTTTCATGTTCTAGACGAATTCTGTGTAAGAAATTTCCTGTAAGGTAGGTCGAGAAGACAACAATACCAGAAAAGTTTGGAAAAAGACAGTAAATGTACATACAGGATCCAATAGACGTGACTAATAAATGTGGTCTAACAAGGCCCATTTAAACCTCAATGGTTTAACAATTGTCTATCAGGAATCAAACACGTAATTTGTCTCTGATACCAATTGTTTGGATCAAGCGCTTACCACTAGGTCAAAAATTATAACCATTATTTAGGCTACAACTCTTTTCACTTAAGAGTGTAACAGTCCAAGTGCCACGATTCGATTGTGACCCGGCCCACTTGGCCTACGCCACGGGACAATTGATGCCACATGCAACAATCTCCCCCCTCAGTAATTATCTTACTAAGAATCACATGTGGATTGTGACTTGGCCCACCTGACTTCCACCACGAGACAATTGTGCAACCCACAACATTGTCATATTGTTTCATTACAAGAAAATCCTTAATTAGAAACAAATTTAATTTTAGAAACAAAAAATAATTGTTACTATAGAGACCAATTTAGATATCAATTTACAAAGTTAAAATTTATTGCTTATTAAAATAGTCACTATTATAAATAAAAAATTATAATTAATCACTAAATTGATCACTAATTGATTAGAGACTAATTTAGAAACTAATTCATTTTGGTAGTCAAAACCTATATAGCTAATTTTTAGTGATCAATTTTCTTTGGTAACTAAAACTATGATAGCTAATTTTAAAGACCAACCAAGGGACCAATTATAATTTTTTATTCCTAATAACTTTTAGTAACTAATAACTTTTAGTTTTTAATAACTTTTAGTTTTATAAAATGGTATCTAAATTGGTCGTCATATCGTCATATCGTCATATCGTCATATCGTCATATCGTCATATCGTCATATCGTCATATCGTCATATCGTCATATCGTCATATCGTCATATCGTCATATCGTCATATCGTCATATCGTCATATCGTCAT
>Ga0214545_1009171_pt1 | contig 15227 bp, 9 predicted proteins | sample CNSS4metaG_FD_160064 | JGI IMG/M metagenome (GOLD analysis project Ga0214545, IMG submission 160064) | Root nodule microbial communities from cowpea collected in UCLA plant growth center, Los Angeles, California, USA - CNSS4 | ecosystem: Host-associated > Plants > Roots > Nodule | place: USA... | reverse complement strand
CATAACAATAAATTTATTTTCTTCTCAGACATCATTGGCAATTACTTGTGGTTTCCCTAAGGGAGAACCTTGCTGTGTGGTTTTGCTCTTTGCACCGCCCTCCCCCCAACCATCTTAGACAAGTGATAGATTGGTAAGAAACCTAATCTCAATCTTATGAAAATGACATGTTATATAAAAGTATCCTAACTTATTCCCTTTATCATAGTTCAATTATTGGACATAACATGTTGTCAGGGAGATCAACGGCTAAGGCAAAATGTCTTGCATGGTGTTCCCTCCAAGTTTGATATTTCTATCCATATATTTATAATTGTTTGATTTGATTTTCTTCATTAATTGATTTTAATGGTGTTGATATAATGTAGTGTAATAGACAAACCGGCTCATATGAGTGTGGTTACTATATAATGCAATGGATGACAACAATTGTGCGTGCTCGTATTACAACTAATTGGGAAACGATAATATATTTTTGAATTAAAACAATTACTTTGCAATATTCTAAAGTTTGGTATACTAAAGTTGTCTTTCTGTATACTAACTTAATATCTTATTTTGCAGACATTCAAGAGTCCTTTGCCAATTCCCGCGAAGTCCATAAAGTTTGGTAGGATAGCATTTGCAAAATTCATAATTCAAATGTACAATAGTATTGATTAGGATATATGTATTTCGATTGTGTACATTTCAATTATCTTTTAAATGTTTTTGGATTATGGATGTTTGAGAAAATATTCTATTATGGTTGTGCTGCTGTGTGAAAAATATATGCAGGTTTAAATGTGGGAATCAATATAAAACAGAGAATTTATTTTAAAAAAAAGCAGTGGAATATGCCTCGGTTGCTACCAAGACCGAGGCAAAAAACTCACATATGGCCTCGGTTCTTACCATAACCGAGGCCAAAAAGTCTGCGAAAATTTTAATTAAAAAAAAAAAAGTTTTCACCTATGGCCTCGGTCCTATCTGACCCGAGGCAGAAAACTGGGTATATGGCATCGGTTTTGAAACAACCGAGGCATAAAACTGGGTATATGGCCTCGGGTGATAACCGAGGCCAAAAGGGGTACCTTTTGGCCTCGCCCCAATATGCCTCGGTTCCAGACCCGAGGTAAAATGTGGAAAATAACCGAGGCAGAAAGCCCTTACTGCACTGGTGGAAATACTTGCAAATTTTATAATTTTGTAGGAAATGATTATTCATAAAAGAATTACTTGCCAATTCAAATTCTTAATAAAAGTGGTAGAATTTTTTTTTTCTTGCAACTCTTTTTAACAAATTTCAAGAAAAATCTCATCTAATATGAGAATTTCTAGTAGTGATCCTATCTCAACATTCAACCCGACCCAACTAAAAATTTGATTGAAATTTTGGATTGAATATTGAGATTTTTCATATTTGAGAATCTAGATTCAAATAATGAATATCCAATCCAAAAGAATTATAAAACGTGGATTAGATTGAAATTTAGACTGAATAAAATTAATTTTAATGGAATAGATTTTTAATAAATAGATTTTAAATGGATTGGAAGAGAGAAAAATGAATTAGATAGAGAAAAGTGGATTTTTTGTCTTTTCCTACTTTAACCTATGTGTTTGTGTATAAACTCGTGTCGCTTAAAGCAACCATAGATCAAACAATTCTTTTTCACAAGTCTTCATTTTCACATAATCTCCCGATTTCAATACTAGAGTTTCTCTTGTCTGGTCGGAACCAATTAGCAAAATTAGCAACTTTAAGAAAAAAAAAAGTACGATAAAAGGAGATAGAAGAAAAGAAAAAAAAAATGTAAAGGTAGGATGAAAGTGTATTAATATTTCTTAAGTAATCATATTTTTTTTTTCTTCGAGTCCAGTTTTTTATTTTAGTGCTCACTTTTGCTTTAATTTGTATAAATATGTCAATTTTCATTTTAAATCTAACCATATATATTTTTTATATTATCATCGTTTGTCACTTCAACAATTTTAACAGAAAGTAAAAACATTTTTAAAACTTCAGGGACATAAAAATAGATAAAGCTAAGGAAATAAATATTTGACTCCAACTATGGTTTAAAATAGATGAAGTTAGCGTAATCGTAATGAGGGCAAAATGCATGTGAGATGTAGTATAAATTTTTCACTAATTGCTTCGGTGTTATCGTGAGTAATTTGATACAGATGAAATCATTAAATTAGTTAACCAAGAATTGATTAACTTGCTCAAAACTAGATAACATTTCACGAGTTTAGATACACTAGACCAAACTAGAATTCAAAGTCGATATAAATGAAAAAGAGAAGAATGTTTGTGTAATAATTACAACAAAATGATATATGTGCATAATATAAAAAGAGGGGCGTTTCTAAAAAAAAAGAGGAAAGTTATGTCATTTTAAAAATATATTGTAATTCGAAATTTTTTGTAGTTATTAGTGTAATATTTTTTTTTACTATGATTCAAAGTGGGTGTTAATTGGTCTAATGATGCTAAAGTAAAAAAGGTTCTGTGATGGTGGTCTAAAGGTCTAAACGCGCTTCCACCACTGTGGTCTATTTTTCAAATGGGTAAAGTAAAAAAGGTTGTGTGATGGGTATGTAAAGATCATGCATCTGACAGTATTGCATTATTGGTTTCTCTTCTAAAACTTAGTGACTTCATCAGTTCCTTCCATGGAATTCGCGTCTTCATCATCCAACCTCTCACGGAAGTACGATGTGCTCATCCACTTCGATGGAGAAGATATCCGCAGGAAATTTGTTTCTCATCTCGATTTCACCCTCTCTGCTGTTGGACTCACCACTTTCCTTCATCAGGAGAATGCAGTGAAGGGAATTAAGATCCAAGAACCTATTCTCGACTTCTGTCGTGTAGCAATTGTTGTTTTCACCAAAACCTATTCTGAATCTGCTTGGTGTCTTCATCAACTTCAACAAATCATTCAATGGCATGAAACTTATTCCAGACATGTTCTGCCGGTATATTACGAAATTCAGCCATCTGATGTTCGTCTTCAGAAAGGTCATTTTGGTAAAGCCTTCAAAGCAACTGCACACCAAACATTCTCAGGACAACAACTGGAACATGGCATGTGCAGGTGGAGCCGCGCACTCACCAAAGTTGCAAATTTATTTGGATGGGATGATAGCAATTACAGGTAAATCCCTCACTCACTCACTCACTCACTCAATCAACCATATTTTGAGCTTGTACTTTAATTTGGTAATACATGACTTCTTCTATATTTGCTATTTAACTTGAAGGAGTGATGCAGAACTAGTGGACAGAATTGTTATGAGCGTTCTTAATTTGCCAATCTTGTCTGCTACTAAATTTCCAGTTGGACTAGAGTCCGAGGTGAAAGATGTGATTCGAACCATCAAAAGTAATCCCAGGAAAGTTTTTATGCTAGGGATATGGGGAATGAGAGGATCGGGCAAAACTACTCTTGCAAAAGTCATTTATAATCAAATTCATGGTACATTTGCCGAAAAAAGTTTCATTGAGGATATCTCAGATTTTAGTCGAAGAAAGCATCTTAGTTTACAAAAACGACTTCTTTCAGATATCCTAAAAACAAAGATAGATATACATAGCGTTGAGATGGGAAGAAGTATGATTCGAGAAAGACTTTATGGGAAAAGAGTGCTCATTGTACTTGACGATATGATCGATGAGTATTATCCATTATTAGACTTAAGGATGTGTCGTGCATCGCTCGGTGAAGGATCTGTAATAATCCTTACAACAAGATATGAAGACATACTGAGGAAACATGGAGTTGATGCTGTTTTTGGGAAGAATCTATTGAACTCAAACGAGTCCCTTGAGCTTTTTAGTTGGCACGCATTTAGAGAAGCAAAACCAAAAGAAGAATACCATTTCCTTGCAAAAAGAGTAGTTGCTTATTGTAAAGGAATACCTCTATCTCTTGAAGTCATTGGAAGTTATTTATATGAAAGGACGAAAATAGAATGGCATGGAGTATTGTTAAAATTAATCAAAGTTCCCCAGTTTGAAATTCTACCGATTTTGAAAATAAGCTTCGATGGTTTACGTGATCAAACGGAAAAAGATTTATTCCTTGATATATGTTGTTTCTTTGTTGGTAAAGGCAGAGCTTATGTAACGAAGATCCTAAATGGCTGTGGAATAGACGCTGATTGTGGAATAAGAGTTCTCTTAGAGCGTAGCCTCATAAAAGTGAAAAGGAACAATAAATTTGGAATTCATCCTTTGGTACGAGATATGGGAAGAGAAATTATTGATGATATTTCAAGAAAGGAACCTAGGAAGAACAGATGGTTGTGGCTTGATGATGATATGAAACATGCACCGTCAAAGTATACCGTAAGAACATTTTTTTATCTGTGGTTTTGAAACTTCTATTGAAATGGTTTCCTTTCTCATGTATGATATATATGTTTTTCTTGTCTCTTTTCATCACAGACTGGATATTCTAAGTACCTCTCTAAGAAACTGAGATGTATCAGTTTGCAATGCTTTTCTTCAGAATACCTATGTAACGACTTTTATCTGAATGATGCAATAGTGGTTGATTTAAAACACAGTCTTCTTGGAATCATCTGGAAACAACCCCAGGTTTTTATTACGTGTCATTTTCTTTTGAAACTCAACTCAAAATAAATATAGTTTTTGTTTCCACTTATAACTATTTTATTTCATCATATTCTTATCTCCTTGAAGGTTTTGGCGTTCCTAAAAGTCCTTAATCTTAGTCACTCTAAGTACTTGAGAAAAACCCCTGACTTTTCGGGACTACAAAATCTTGAACATCTCATTCTCAAAGATTGCCAAAGATTGCGTGAAGTGCACCGGTCTATTGGATGTCTATGTAATCTTACACTGCTAAATTTGAAGGACTGTACAAGTTTAAGCAATCTCCCCAGAGAGATATATATGTCGAAATCTTTAAAATCTCTCATTCTTTCTGGTTGTTCGAAGATTAACTTGTTGGAAAAAGATATAGTGCAAATGGAATCCTTGATAACTCTAATCGCGGAAAATACCGTTGTGAAACAAGTGGCTTTTTCAATTGTAAGCTCAAAAGGAATTGGATATATATCCCTACGAGGATTTGAGGGATTATCACATAATCTTTTTCCTTTTATCATTCAGTCTTGGATGTCGCCGTCAATGAATTCCCTATCTTATAATCCTTCGTTTTGCATGGATATGGAAGTTAATAGTTGGGATGATATTACACCATTGCTTAGAAGCCTTGGAAATCTTCGAAGTGTTTTGGTGCAATGTGATACCGAGTTTCAACTATCTAAGCAAGTGAAAACTATTCTGGTTGAATATCGTGGGAATATTACAGAAACAGGAACTTCAAAGCCACACTTCAGATATTCTTTGACTGGTGTTGGAAGCTGCAAAGAATTCTTTGATGCTTTCAACGATGGCATTTCTGAGGTTCTTTTATAGCTTTTCCTTTTTTTCATTACCTTCAGCATCATTTTCGCTATTAATTAAGAGAACACAAAATAATACTAATGAAGTGTCTAGTCCAATAGAAACTACAATTCTAAACTCGTTGCACCTTTCGCTTCTACAGCCACACAACTTCATCTAAACATATCAAACTTTAGTAATAAACTAACCAGTTGATTATCCTTATAATGCCTATATTAAATGAAGGGTTGGATAGTTCTCTTCTCTTATTTCACAGAGACTAACATACGTATAGCACAAAAGTCCAGAAGGGTAATATCGAAATATAGAAAAACAAATCAATGAGATATCCTAACAACCTCAAAATACTACTCTGCCCTTAGCCCTAATTTGGATTTTCAACATTTACTTAAATCTACCTTTAAGAGTGCAATCATAGGCTAAATTTGTGCAATTTCATAATCATGATCTTCTGTTACGTGGAGCCACGACAAAGTACTAGCAAATTGATTTCAGCTTTCCTGCTTTACTAGTTTCATGATTCTGTTATTTCCAATGATCGTAGTAATATAAACTGAAAGAGAAAAAACAAAAATGCATTCTAAATCCTTATTAACCAACAGTATAGACAACAAAACTGCTAACCACATTTGTTTTGATCATGTACTACATTTTTGTTTAACTAAACATGCCCTTATTTGTCTCACGATACAGGGACTTGCAAGCAGTGAGTCTTGTGATGTTTTTCTCCCAGGTGGCAATGATCCTTATTGGCTGGTCCATATGGGTGAGGGACATTCTGTTTCTTTCACTTTGCCTAAAGATCACGTCTTGAAGGGAATGGCACTGTGTGCCATTTATTCACCAAACCCTGAAATTTTGACAACTGAGTGTCTTAGAAGTGTCTTAATTGTTAATTATACAAAGTGTACATTGCAGATACACTATCATGGCACGATAATTTCCTTTAATGATATAGACTGGCAAGGTATAATATCAAATTTAGGATCAGGAGACAGAGTAGAGATTTTTGTGATTTTTTGTGATGGATTGGTAGTCAAGAGAACAGTAGTCTATCTGATATGTGGTGAATCAAATGACTTAGAAAAGGAGCCTGGTTAGATTTATACAGAAATTTGTAATGTGACTTCTGGTAAGTCATTATCTTCTTTGAGAACAGAAAGATCCCTTTATCATGATGTTCTTGATTGCAATTTATTTTTTCTCATCCATTTCTTGTTTTTCTTGTTTATTTCACCCTGTTTCTCGCTCCTCGCTTTGTGCTTCTTTGGCTTTATTTGAGCTTTTTATTGTATTTGCTTTCTCGTTTTTGATTTTGTTATTTCTTTTACCTTTTGGCTTATAATATTTGATTCAGAAATCGTGGTAAAAAATTCTGCATTATAAAATACAGATAGCTGTGGTTCGCTATTCTGTTACGTGTTTCGCTTTGTTATGTGCTAGAAAGTCTCAGTTTCTATTTATATGCAGTAAGTACCGTAGCCTCATTCTGCTATCTAATACTAAATGAAACAAACTTTAATTTTATAAATTATATCATTCGAGGAAGATATAAACAATGAACATGTGCATAAACAAATTATTAACAATGCAAATCCTAACATTCAAAAACAAGGTATGGACTATCATAAATAAAATTACTAAATCTATGTTATATAATGAATAAAACTATTGAAATATACAATCAAAGAGGGGATAAATTTTAGGTTTCTTTATAGGAGCGTGACTGAATGTATAGAGGTTTGAGACTTCTACAAATGAAAAAAAAGTATTGTATTCCTTGTAATTCTTTCTTTGAATTGATCATGTAACAACTTTGTTCTATTTATGTAGGTTTTGAGAAATAACACGGTTTCTTGCATAATATTTACGGATATTATCCTTTTGTACTTAATAACATAATCATTAATCATTTGCGTAGATATGGACTTGATATAGCTTTAATTATATATATCCAAGTCTATTTATATAGAATGTTGCAATTCCTTATAAATATTGTATGCTATAAAAAAGGAAATATGCACTGAACATTGACAATTATACGTTTATAGTATAGGAATTGCTTTTATATATATATATATATATATATATATATATATATATATATATATATATATATATATATATATATATATATATATATATATATATATATTTGAGTCTTTCTTTTAACCAACTATTTGTTGTTTTTAATAAAAAATATATATAATTGAAGGTTCTATCGTATTTGAAAACCTTGATGCAAAATATATAGTTTTCTATCCTGAAACTTATCAGAGTGTTAGATGAGATGTAAGCCCATAAGAAATTATTATTTGAACATCTTTTAACATCTTTATCAAAAATAAATTTAGCTATATAGTTACGTTTCTATAAATTGTATCAATGGTTACTTTAGATATACTTTAATGTGAAAATAAAATGTATTTATTATTCATTTAAAGGGAAGAGAGATGATACAAAGCTTTTAAGATAAAAAGTAAAGGTAATATGTGAATTTTAGAAAAACACAGTATAACAAAAAAATTTTTGGCTTAAATACCTTTTTCTTCGTCTTCATATTTTCGTAGTATTTGTTGCGGATGGTCCTCATCTTGACAAAATGTTTAAAATGGTTCTCATTTTCACCGAATGTTTAAAATAGTCCTCATTTTCGCAATTCGTGTTTTATTTGGTCCTTTTCTGCATGGTTTCTAAATTACCACACCTGTGCAGTAGACGTAACACATCCCAATGTAACGTAATACAAACAATGCCACCTATACAGTACTCCGTTGCTGATTTAAACGGTGTCACACGTCATAGAGAAGGACCAAATAAAACACGGATTGCGAAAATGAGGACCATTTTAAACATTCGGTAAAAATGAGGATCATTTTAAACATTCTGTCAAAATGAGGACTATCCGCAACAAACACTACGAAAAATGTATTTAAGCCAAAAGTTTTCATACTTATTATTTAATTTTTTTTTTCTGTGGTTCAAAGTGGATGTTGATCTACTTTCTTATACGGTAAGAGTAAAAGGTGTTCGGTGATGGTCTTAACTGGTTTCCACTGATATAAAAAAGGTATTGTGTTTAGCTATTTTGAATGGTTGTGTCTCTACAGAGATCATCTCTCTCACTGTGTTGCATTATTGCTTTCTCTTCCAACACTTCATGGCGACACCAATTCCTTCCATGGAATTCGCCTCTTCAACTTCCATATACTCCCACGAAAGTATGATGCGCTCTTAACTGATAATTTTCGTAATTATAATTAATTAAAAAAATTTAGTGTCTTACAATTGTCAATTTTGTTTATCACTATCCAATACGTCTTATGTCAGTACTTGAGTTATTTATATTGTTAGACAATTTTTACTTCAATATTAATTGAAAAGCAAGTTTCAGACATCATAATCACATTAAACTAAAAAACACGCTCACTTAAAACCCATATCTCCCGAAATAAGACATTGTTTCTTTCTCTTATAATATAATGTCTTCTTGTCATGCCTAAAGCTAGGGTTGGACATGAATTGGATTTTTAAAGATCCAATCTAGATCTAAATAACTTGATTGGATTTTGGATCCAAATCCTTTTTTGTAACAAAATTTGTTTCGATTTTTTTCAAATTCAAATCGAAATATTTGAATCAAATTTTAAATTTAGATCCAAATATTTAGATCAAGTTTTTAATTTAAAATTCATTTTTTTAATGAAAGCAATTAAAATTTAATTTTGTAAAATTTGTGTCGCCGCTGACCCAACACATCTCGATCCTCGACTTAGTCTAATCAATCTTGACCTTGGGCTCTAGTCATCCTGTCTCAACCTTAGGCCCAAACTCGTCATCTCAAACAAATTTTGATTAGGCCAACTAAGTCGAATTCAACCAAATTTTGACCAGGGCTAACTTGATCGAATTTGACCAAATATTGATTGAGTTGACTTAGCTAAATTTGATCGAATTTTTGTCGGAACCAACTTAACCAAATTTCGATCAGATTCGACATAGTTGAATTTTAATCGAGGCCGACTAAATCAAATCCGACCACATTTGGTAAATGTTGACATGAGCAAATTCTACCAAATATTATCTAGGCTGACACAGTCGAATTTTCCATATTTGAGGTCTTTATTAAAAAAATTGATATCCCATCCAAAATAATTTATAAAATGTGGATCAAAGTAATAAAAAATTATTTTGGTGCTCGCAAATATTCCACTTTTGCTTTAATTTATGTAAATATGTCAATTTTTATTTTAAATCTAACCATATTAATTTTATATTATCATCGTCTGTCACCTCAACAATTTTAGCAGAAAGTAAAAACATTTGATACAGAACAAAATTAGACGGATAAAAAATAAAAATAGATAAAGTTAGGAAATAAATATTTGACTCCAACTAGGGTTTAAAATAGATGAAGTTAGCGTGAGTGCAAAATGCATGTGAGATGCAGTATAAATTTTTCACTAATTGCTTCGGTATTATCGTGAGTAATTTGATACAGATGAAATCATTAAATTAGTTAACCAAGAACTGATTAACATGCTCAAAACTAGATAACATTTCACGAGTTTAGATACACCGGACCAAACTAGAATTCAAAGTCGATAGAAATGAAAAAGAGAAGAATGTTTGTGTAATAATTACAACAAAATGATATATATGTGCATAATATAAAAAGAGAGGCGTTTCTAAAAAAAAAAGAAAAAGGAAAGTTTTGTCATTTTAAAAATACATTTTAATTCGAAATTTTTTGTAGTTATTAGTGTAATATTTTCTTTTCTATGATTGAAAGTTGGTGTTAATTGGTCCAGTAATGCTAAAGTAAAAAAGCTTGTGTGATGGTGGTCCAAACGCGCTTCCACCACTGTGGTCTATTTATCAAATGGCTAAAGTAAAAAGAGGTTGTCTATGGGTATGTAAAGATCATGTAGCTGACTGTGTTGCATTATTGGTTTCTCTTCTAAAACTTAGTGACTTCATCAGTTCCTTCCATGGAATTCGCGTCTTCATCATCCAACCTCCAACGGAAGTACGATGTGCTCATCCACTTCAATGGAGAAGATATCCGCAGGAAATTTGTTTCTCATCTCGATTCCGCCCTTTCTGCTGTTGGATTCACCACTTTCCTTCATCAGGAGAATGCAGTGAAGGAAATGCAGATCCAAGAACCTATTCTCGATCTCTGTCGGGTAGTAATTGTTGTTTTCACCAAATCTTATTCTGAATCTGCTTGGTGTCTTCATCAACTTCAACAAATCATTAAATGGCATGAAACTTATTCCCGACATGTTCTGCCGATGTATTACGAAATTCAACCATCTGACGTACGTCTTCAGAAGGGTAATTTTGGTACAGCCTTTAAAGCTACTGCACACCAAACTTTCTCAGACAAACAACTGGAGCATGGCATGTGCATGTGGAGTCACGCTCTCACCAAGACTGCAAATTTCTTTGGATGGGATGAAAGCAATTACAGGTATATCACTCACTCACTCAATAAACATAGTTTAAGCTTGTACTTTAATTTTGGTAATACGTGACTTCTATAATTGCCATATTGAACTTGAAGGAGTGATGCTGAACTAGTGGACAAAATTGTAAAGAGCATTCTTCATTTACCAGTCTTGTCGGCTACTAAATTTCCAGTTGGATTACAATCCTACGTGGAAGATGTGATTCAAATTATAAAAGATAAATCCGCGGAAGTTTGTAGGATAGGGATATGCGGAGTGGGAGGATCGGGTAAAACCACTCTTGCCACAGCCATCTATAATCAAATTCATAGTACATTTACGCACCAAAGTTTTATTGAAGATATTTCAGAAGTTAGCGTAACAAAAAGGGATTATTATATACAAAAACAACTTTTTTCGGATGTCCTAAAAACAAATTTGAAGATACATTGCATTGAGATGGGAAGAAGAATGATTCAGGAAAGACTTTATGGGGAAAAGATGCTCATTGTACTAGACAATGTGAAAGACGATATTTCACTATACATATCGGAATGTAGTGCACTTTTGGGTGAAGGAAGTGTAATAATAATGACAACTAGAAATGAAGACTTACTGAAGAAACTTCAAGTTGATTCTATTTTTCGAATAAATCTAGGGAACCCAAAAAAGTCAATTGAGCTTCTTAGTTGGCATGCATTTAGGGAAGCAAAACCAAAAGAGGAATACTATTCGCTTGCAAAAAGACTTGTTGCTTACTGTGGAGGACTACCTCTGGCTCTTGAAGTCGTTGGAACTTATTTATATGAAAGGACGGAAGAAGAATGGAATACAGTATTGTTGAAATTAGATAATGTTCCTCAACATGAAGTTCTACAGATATTGAAAATAAGCTTTGACGGTTTGCCTAATCAAATGGAAAGAGATCTATTCCTTGATATATGTTGTTTCTTTGTTGGTAAAGGCAGAGCTTATGTTAGGAAGATCCTAAATGGATGTGGAGTAGACGCTGATAGTGGAATAAGAGTTCTCTTAGAGCGCAACCTCATCAAAGTTAAAAAGAACAACAAATTTGGAGTGCATCCTCTGCTACGAGATATGGGAAGAGAAATTATTTCTGATATTTCAAGAAACAAAACTCGTAATAAGAATCGGCTGTGGCTTGAAAAGGATATACATCATGAACTGTTAGAGAATACTGTAAGAATATTCTTAATCTATGGTTTGAAATTTTTTGGAAGTGTTTGCTTTCTCACGTGCAATATATTTGTTTTTCTTAGCTCTTTTCATCACAACAGACAAAAGTCATTCATAGATTGCGTAGCACAGGAGATTTCTTCGAACGTCACCCTTTAAAGGTAAGAGACCCATCAAGACTGCTTGAACTCCTTGGAGCTTCTGAGTACCATCCTAAGAAACTAACATGGATGAGTTGGCAAGGGTTTCCATCAGAATACCTACCTAACGACTTTTATCTGCATGATGCCGTAGCTATTGATTTAAAATACAATCTTCTTCGATTCCTATGGAAACAACCTCAGGTTTTTTTTACGCGCCATTTTCTTTTAAAACTTGTTTCCACTTATTTATTTTATTTCATCATTTTCTTCTCTAATGTTTTATCAAAAAAACTATCTTCTTGAAGGTTTTGGTGTCGCTAAAAATCCTTAATCTCAGCCACTCCATGTACTTGACAGAAACCCCTGACTTTTCGAGACTACCAAGTCTTGAACAGCTCATTCTCAGAGATTGTCCAAGATTGCGCGAAGTTCACCAATCTGTTGGATGTCTATGCAATCTTACGCTTCTAAATTTGAAGGATTGTACAAGTCTAACCAATCTCCCAAGAGAGACATATAAGTTGAAATCTTTGAAAGCTCTCATTCTCTCTGGTTGTTCAAAGTTAGGCCTAATGGAAAAAGACATAGGGCAAATGGAATCCTTGATAACATTAATCGCTGAAAATACAGTTGTGAAACAAGTGCCTTTTTCCATTGTATGCTCAAAAAGCATTGGATATATATCCCTACATCGATTTGAGGGATTGTCACATTATCTTTTTCCTTCTATCATTCGTTGTTGGATGTCGCCAACGATGAATCCCCTATCTTATATTCATTCGTTTTGCATGGATAAGGAGCATAGTAGTGGGGATGATATTATGCCACTATTTAACACCCTTCCAAATCTTCGAAGTGTTGTGGTGCAATGTGACTCTGGATTTCCACTATCTAAACAAGTAAAATCTACTCTGGTCGAATATGTTGTAAATATTTCAGAATCAGGAATTTCAAAGCATCACTTCAGGTTATCTTTGATTGGTTTCGGAAGACATGGTGAATTCTTGAATACTATGAGCGAGAGCATATCTAAGGTACTTCTCTAGCTCTCTTATTTCTTTATCCTTCACATTTAAATTAGTTATTAATTAAGAGAAGATAAAATAAAATGAAACTACAATATATGAACTGTTAAAACCCTTCGCTTTCTATCTGGTTTTTGTAATCAACTAACCTAGTGATTATACTTACACTAAGTACTACTTCCTTTCTTTACTTGCTTCATGATTGCTTCCTTCCAAATGATTGTAGAATTATAAACTGAAAGAGATGAAAGTTGAAATGCATTCTAAATCTCTAAGGATATGGGATGAACTATATTTACCATTTTTGAGCATTTTTTAGCTTTATTGATGTGAATAGACTACCAGGAATTTTTTTCCCCCAAACTAAACTCTTTTTTTTGTTCAATTACAATTTCTTTTATTTGATGCTAAAAATCTGTTTTTTGAAAAACGAATTATTACTGACATTTTTTTATAGTGTTTTAGATTTATAAATTTATTTATAATAAATTACTTTATTTAAAATTTATCACTTTTTTATAAACTCATGTGAATATAAATTAAAAATATATTTAATCTAGTATTTATAAATTAATTTGGAATAAAAACTTTGAGGATTGATTATTATAAATATGATAATTTAAATATTTTGTAATTATGGTAATAGAAAAATTATAGTAATAAAATATTGTAATTATACTTTTTTTGTAAAATAAATTTTGATAAATGTATATTTATTTTGTTAAAATAATTTACGTAATAATTTTTTCTAATTATTAATAAAAATAAAATAAATTACTTAGTAATAAAATTTTAGTTTTGAGAATAAGTTAGTAATTTATTTTGAAAAATAAATTACAAAGTAATTTATTTTTCTAATTATTAAGTTTAATTCAAATAACTAATAACTTCAACAAATAATTATCTAATCTGAATGTGAATTTAAATTTAATTTTTTTAATTTTTTGCCTTTTGTATTATAATTTTTTTCTAAAATTCTATTAAAATTTTTATATTTTACTTTATTTTAAATTTATATATTTTTTCTCAGTAAATATTTTTTGAAAAAATTCTATACTTTTTTAATATTTTCTTAAATAATTTGTTTATAAATAAATCTAAATGTTTTACATTCATATTACTAATTTTTAATTTTACATTAAATTTCTTTTCAAATATTTTCACATATCAGTCGTATTATTATTTAATTTTTTGTCTAACTTATAACACACAATTTTTTTTATTCATTACCATTAATATGTATTAATTATGTGTTACATTGTTGTTTGATATTATATTCTCAATTCATAATATTAATCGTAATATAATGATTGCAGAAGACAATTTGAATAGTAAAAATTACATAAATAACTAAGCTTTTCATCTCATGGCACAGGTATTGGCAAAAAATGAGTCAAGTTTTGATGTTTCTCTCCCAGGTGACAATGATCCTTATTGGTTGACCCATATGGGTGAGGGACATTCTGTTTCTTTTACTTTGCCTCAGGATCGTGTCATGAAGGGAATGACTTTGTGTGTTGTTTATTTATCAACCTCCAAAATCATTGAACCTGAACTTACTGCTGTCTTTATCGCTAATTACACAAAGTGTACATTACAAATGCACAACCATGGCTCAATAATGTCCTTTAACGATGAAGATTGGGATTGCATAATGTCAAATTTAGGATCTGGAGACAAGGTGGAGATTTTTGTGACTTTTGGTCATGGATTGATGATCAAGAGCACAAGTGTCTATCTTATATATGGTGAATTAAATGACTTGGAAATGGAGCATTGTCCTGAGCCAAAGGAAAATGCGTTAAATAAATTCATTAAGAAAATGTTAATGTCTCACTTCTGGTAAGTGTACGTTCTTCTTTGAGAACAGAAAATGAGCCAGAGCTAAGGACCCCTTGAGTTATGGAATTAATCATGGTCTTTATTGGAACACAACCCTTCAAAAGGGTTTTTTTTTTTTTTTTTTTTTTTTTACAAAGGTTAA
>Ga0214545_1009170_pt1 | contig 15228 bp, 8 predicted proteins | sample CNSS4metaG_FD_160064 | JGI IMG/M metagenome (GOLD analysis project Ga0214545, IMG submission 160064) | Root nodule microbial communities from cowpea collected in UCLA plant growth center, Los Angeles, California, USA - CNSS4 | ecosystem: Host-associated > Plants > Roots > Nodule | place: USA... | reverse complement strand
TTTTTAAAATAAAAAAAAATTTAAATTTTTAATAAAAAAAAAATAAAAAAAAAAAAAAATTTTTTTTTTAAAAAAAAAAAAAAAAAAAAAAAAAAAGAAAAAAAGAAAAAAAAAACAGAGAACAAAGGATCTGATTAAAATTTATAGCTAAAGTCACTTGCAAGAAGATATATCATTTATCGTAATACTTAAACTTACATATCCATAATTTCATAAACAAACACCGCTATATATATTGAATAGATTGAATATCAATATAGCGCAGAAATTTCTTTAAAAGTTGGTGGAGTAAAAAAGTTTGAATGACAAACTTTATATAATTGTTGCATCAAACGTGTGTTGGTTAAATGATGGCGGTAAATATTTTTGGACCGATGTGACCGATATATTGTTTTAGATCATCTTGAACAATTTTCATTAGTCGATCATCTCATCAGTGGTGAAAGTTGGACAAAATATTTAGGGATGTTAAATTAATTTTTTTATATATAAGTTAGGAAAATGATTGTTTGACAAAGAAAATGTGACAAACTTTTGACAAACTGACGTGGATTTAATTAAATGAATTTTTAATTAAAAAAATATTTCATTGCACGTGTAAGAGAGAAATGTGAAGAAAAGGAAGTGGTTTACGAAACATGGACTCTTTTTCACAATCCCACGCTGCATTCAAAATATTGCTGGTTTATCAAAACCCTTTCTCGGTGCAGATTGAATTTCTTCCATCCCACCTACAGGAAACCCTTTCTTCCCCACGGTGCTTGACGAAAACGAGATTACAGTAGAACGTTCGCGACGGTGGTTGACGGAAAACCATTCATCGTAGAAAGCATCGAATTTGCAGGTTAGGTTTTTCGATTGGAAATCAATTTGGGGTTTAGGGTTTCGATTGGAAACCATAGCTTTTTGGATTCGAATGCATTTTTGGGGTTTTTCAGTTTTCATCGGAAACTGACTTGGTCGTTGTGATTTGTGTCAGTGTCTTACCATTACCGGAGCTAGGTCAAAAAATTGAAAGTGTGGTGCTTACGGAGCTTATTGAGACCATTTTTGGGCCTTCGGTCGGCAACCGTGTCGTCCCACAGGTGGTCGAGGAAGTTTTTGTGGCAGACAATGACAAATTAAGTGGCAGACGCAGTAGTAATTTTTTGACAAAAACTTTCCCACTCCGCTCATCAATTAATTTTGAAATGAATTTCACCATCAAAAACAATTGCGCATTTATTTTCATTATTTTACTGCGTAATTGGGTCTATGCATGTTGTGGGCTACTTCATTTGCATTTCCTTTTCACCAATCTTTGATATTAAAAAAATCACTACAAATTTTTTGGTCTCACCAAGATATGGAAGCACATAAAGTTCCAAAATCATTTGCTTAGACTAAGTCTGCAGCTTTAAATGGCAATCATTAACTAATTAAATGGCAAACACAGTAAAAGGTTTTGCACAAAAGGTTTTCACGGACAGGTGACAACTTCCTTTGCATTTTCTTTTGACCAATCTTTCTTATTAAAAAATCACTACACCTTTTTTGGTGTCACCAAGATATGGCAAGCAAATAAGGTTCCAAAATAGTTTGCTTACACTATGGCTGCAGCTTTAAATGACAATCACGAACTACTTAAATGGTAAACACACTAAAGGGTTTTGCACAGCAGGTTTTCACGGAGAGGTGGCTACCTTATTGCATTTCCTTTTCACCAATCTTTGTTATTAAAAAAACACAACAAATTTGTTAGTCTCACCAAGATATGAGAAGCACATAAAGTTCCAAAATCATTTGCTTAGACTAAGTTTGCAACTTTAAATGGCAATCACTAACTAATTAAATGGCAAACGCAGTAAAGGGTTTTGCACAACAGGTTTTCGCTGACAGGTGGCAACTTCCTTTTTAATTTTCTTTTGACCAATCTTTCTTATTAAAAAACCACTACACCTTTTTTAGCTTCACCAAGATATGGCAAGCAAATAAGGTTCCAAAATAGTTTGCTTACACTAAGGCTGCAGCTTTAAATGGAAATCATGAACTACTTAAATGGCAAACACCATAAAGGGTTTTGCACAACAGATTTTCATGGACAGGTGGCTACCTCATTGCATTTCCTTTTCAACAATCTTTGTTATTTAAAAAATGACTACAAATTTTTTGGTCTCACCAAGATGTGGGAAGCACATAAAGTTCCAAAATCATTTGCTTAAACTAAGTCTGCAACTTTAAATGGCAATCACTAAGTAATTAAATGGCAAACGCAGTAAAGGGTTTTGCACAACAGGTTTTTACGGACAAGTGGCAACTTCCTTTGCATTTTCTTTTAATTTTGGACGACACCATCACCGGCCCAAGGCCCAAAAACGGTCTCAGCAAACTCCGTAAACACAACACCTTCAATTTTCGACCTAGCTCCGGCAATGACACAAATCACAACCTACAAATTCAATGCTTTCCACGACGAACGGTTTTCCGTCAACCACCCTCGCGAACGTTCTATTGCAATCTCGTTTTTGTCAAGCACAGTGGGGAAGAAAGGGATTCCTACAGGTGGGATGGAAGAAAGTCAATCTGCACCGAGAAGGGATTTGATAAACCAACAATGTTTTGAATCCAGCGCGAGATTGTGAAAGAGAACCCATGTTTCGTAAACCACTTCCTTTCCTTCACATTTCTCTCTCACACGTGCAATGAAATATTTTTTTAATTAAAAAATTCATTTAACTAAATCCACGTCACTTTGTCAAAAGTTTGTTACATTTCCTTTGTCAAAGAATCGTTTTCCTATAAATTATTTTTTCTAATCAAATAAGAAACTCTTAGTTCTCTCTATTTAAATCATTTTTTGTAAAATATTTTGTATGTATTTTTTAATTTCTAATTTTTCTAATTCATTGAATTCATACAACAAAGATATTGTAATTCCTATTACAGTTTAAGAATTTCAACTAATTCATTATATTGCAACAAAATTCGTAATGCAGTCCAAGATACAAGTATAAAATTTTACAAATTTTACCATATGCGGTTGAAAATACAAAATTTCTAAATTTCATAATTTAGTATTATACTAATTTGGGAAAAAGTATATATAAGGTTTATGTCAATTTCATAAAAGAATCCTTAAAATTAAAATTAGGGTTCATACTAATTTTAAAAAAACTTAATTTGGAAGAAATATCGTAATAAAAGAATCACAAATCTAAGATACATAAAATATTTGTGAGAAATATCGTGATAATGCATTCTTCAATATCTTTCTTTATCTTTTTTTTTTATTCTCATGCTTTCTTGATGATTGGTTGAGAAATAACTTTATAGTCAAAGACGAAATTTATTATTTTTTATTAATCAATATCCATCAAATTAAATTTTATTTTAATTTTTAATACTAAAAATATATACAAATAAAATGGTGAGAAATTTTCCAAAATTTAATATAAATAATATAAATATAATTTCAAAAAATATATAAAAACATATATAAAAAATTAAAATTTAAAAGTTTAGGGAGAGCCATGACTCCCTTTTGTTGGTACGAAGTTTCGTCAATGCTGATCATCCTCGCCGATTACGTTAACATCATGTTATGTACTATTTTATGGAATTTTTTTAAAAATATTTTTAACTAATTTTTTAATTTGTATAAGATATAAAATAGTGTTAAATGCAGACGCTAAATCTTAAAAGTGAAAGTTCCACCTGATTAACCTAGTTTATAAAAGTCAATATTATTAGAAAGTTTTATTTGAGATATTAAGATCAAACCTATGGAGGTAATTAGAGAATAGCCAATGAAATAAGTAAGAGTTGTACCTGTAAAATATATACATATTGAATCTAGAAACGAAAAGATGTTAATCCAATCAAGTTTTTAATTACCAGTACATAAATAATATTTACTTTGATGTAAAACTGCTAAAAAAACGTAGTAAACGAATTGTACAATATTACCAGCACCAATTTTGTATGAAAAAAAAAATATAAGTGGAAAAACCAAAGCTTATATTCATAAAAAAAAAACATTTAAGTTTCTAAACTTTACTTATGAATAAAAAATATCCTAAAATTTAGTTTTATCTTGATTGATATTAAACTTTATCCCATACATAAATAGATATTCTGAATTTTAATTTTTTATCCAATTAATTGTTAATTTTATGTAGTAAATATCTATGATTATAATTTTTTTATAATTACTTTTTAAAACTAAGTAATTGTTTTCTAAATAATATTTTGACAACTTTGAATTAAAAATAATAGTGGTAGTCGTAATAATAATAGTAGTAATTTAATAAAAATTAGTTAACATTTTATTTATACAAGAACACTATACTTTATAATAACTATAATTATAATAAAATTAAAGTTTTAGGTACATATTTATAAAAAGAAAGTTAAAAATTTAACAACAAATTAGAACAAAATAAAAACAAAAATATTTTATTTATAAATTGGTATAAGAAAACCAATTATTATTAATAATATTTTATTAATGATATAAATTCGTCGATAATAGAAAATATTTAACAAAATTATCGATAAATATTCTTGTTTAAAATTTTCGATAGACCTCTAATTTATCAATAAATTTGACGGACAAACCAATTATTGACAGATTTTTGTCTATAAAAATTCGTCAAAAAAATTGTTATTACCAGTAGGGGTGGGCAAAAAATCTAATTTTCTTAATTCAATCCACTTTTGCTCCAATCCAATTCATTTATAATCCATTTTATTAAAAATCCAATCCATTTAAAATCCATTTAATGGATCTGGATTTCAATCTAATTTACATTTTATATATCTTATGGATTGGATATCCATTTTATAAATCAAGATTTTTAAATGTGGATAATCCAAAAAATCCAATCCAAATTTTCAATTTAAATTTTAAGTTGGGTTAGATTAAAGGTTGAGATGGATTATGCTAAATTCAGACTTGGACGGGCCTTGCTCGACGACCTATACGGATCGGGCAGGCCCGACGACCATAAGAGGTTAGGCGAGCCTAAAGATATGAACGGGCTAGGCGGGCCCAATGACCCGAATGGGCCCAACGATCCGAAAAATTCGAGTGAGCCCGATGACATGAACGGGGCAGGCAGGCCCAATGACCAGATGAGTCAGGTGGGCCCGAAGACTCGAACGGGCCAAACACGTTCGAAGATCCGAATAGGCCAAGCAGGCCCGATGACCTGAACGGGTCAAGCGGGCTTGAAGAACCGAACGGGTCAGGCGGACCCAAAGACCTGAAAGGGTCACGCGGACCCGAAGACCCGAACGAACCAGGCGGGACCACTGACGAAAACAGGTCAGGCAGCCCAAAGACCCGAACGGGTTAGGCAGGCCCAGAGACCCGAACGGACCCGACGACCCGGATGGGACCGACGAACCGAACGGGCCCAAAGACCCGAATGGGGCGGACGACCTAGATGGGCCCAATGACCCGGACGGGCCTGATGACCCGGATGAGCCTGACAACCTACACGGGCCTTACGACCTGGATGACACGACAAAACGAAGACTCGGACGGGCATTACGACCTAGACACTCCCTACAACCCGGACGGGCTCGACGACCCAAACGGGCCTGACGACCCAGACATGCCCGACGACCAAGATTGGTCCGATGACCCGGACGGACCTGACGACCTTGACGTACCCGACGACCTAGATGGGCCCCACGACTCGAACGTGCCCGACTACCTGATTGGGCCCGACTGTTTGGACGGGTATATTCAGGTCGTCTGGCTTGTCTGGCCCATTCGAGTTGTCGGACCCATTCGGGTTGTTCGGCCCGTTCGTGTCGTTGATCTTGTTCGTGTTGTCGGGCCCGTCTAGGTTGTCTAGCCCGTCCAGGTCGTCGAGCCTGTTCGGGTCGTCGAGCCCATCTGGGTCGTCCGGGTCCTCGGGTCCATCCGGGTCATCCTGGCCTTAATGACACAAGTTTTAAAAAATTCAATTTAAATTTCTTTTATAAAAAATGGATTCTGGATTTTGAACTTGATCCAAATATTTGGATTGAATTTAAATCTTGATCCAAATATTTGGATCTGGATTTTAAAAAAATCCAAACTACTTTTGCTAAAATTATGGATTTGGGTCAAAAATCTAATCCAATTATTTGGATTTAAAATAGATGTAGATTGGATCATTAAAAATCCAATCCATGCCCACCCCTAGTTAAATGTGACATTAATACAAAATTACAACAATACTTATAAAATTCTAGCAAGCTAGTCACCATACAACCATTTATACAATCCATCATCATAATATAATGGGTTAAAGTTTAAGTATGTTTTTAGTCCCTAAATTTACATGCCAAATTGAAATTTGTCCACTTCTCAAATTTTGATATGTTTTGGTTCACAAACTTTAAAAATGAATGAATATATTATGTTTTGGGTTAATCAATTAATGAATTTTAGTTTGATTTTATTTCAAGTAGTAATAAGGGCCTAATTGACAACTAGGCATCAGCCTTGAGGATGCATAGTTGAATGCTATTGGGTGACTTTTGGTTGCACGATTCCAGTTACAATTAGCCATTAAGTAGTGAGATTATTATTATTTTAAGTGAGTTGTAATTGCATTAAGGGATCTTTTGTAATTTTGATGGCTAAAATTACTTTATAAGCTAACCCATTTTTTATCAATGAAACAAGTTTAGTTTTATTTAGAAATATTGGAGTTTATCTCTTTTATCTTAGTGAGAGTGGTTCTCCTAAGTTCTTGAGTGATTTAAGAACCCTTGGCTATATCAAAGGATTTTTCCATCCTTTGTGTGTTGCTTCCCTTGGAAAGAGAGTTTCTTTCCTTCCACCTTTCATATTCACTGCTTGCCCTTTCTTCACCCGAATTAAGAAACTCACTTTTGTCCAATTTTCCACCACTTTCCAATCCACCTTCTCACTAGTTTTTCAAATTTCCTACAAGGTTCTAACCCTAAATATCCTTGTACAAATGGGCTTTGCATCATATGAAGGAAGTATGTTACCAATATGAATTTCAAATCCTTAAATGCCATAGATGCAAAAAATAAAAAAACAATTGCAAAAAGAAAAAAAAAATAAAAATCATTAAAAAAATAAAAATAAAAAATAAAAACTGCGAATTGACATGTGACATGTTTAAAATGCCATTTGTATTTTTTTTTAAAAGAACCTAATTGAGTCAATGTTTCAATAATTAGGACTCAATTAAAACAAAAAGTTAATTGGAGACCGATTTAAAACTTTTCAATCAAACTTTAGACCAAGTGAATAATTAAGCCTTTTGAACAATATCACAAATGTTGTTGGTGGCTCGATTGCAAGAAAAAGGTATGTTAGTCAAATATACCAATATATGTTTCAAAAAAAGAAAGTGAAATACATATTTTAAATATAAAGTTATAATTAAATGTAATCTAATTCTGCAAATATATTTTACCTAAATAGCCCTATTTATTGGGTATTTTTAGTTCATAACATTTGAGAATAATTCCTGACATCTATTCTAGATTCATTGTGACTTAAAACATGTGAAAACCAGTCCCAAAGTCTCACAAGCCATGATTTTGAAAAAAATAGAATTTACTCACTAATGTCTCAAAAAAGTCAAAACAAAGATGAAAATCCTGTTGGTCCCAATGACAAAGTTGTGTCTGACCTGGGTTATTTTTTTGAAACCCTAACTAGAGAGTTCAAACTTTTGTCCATTAATTAATACAAACTTGAAGGCTTTGGTCAAAGATTACAAGGACCACATATGAAAATATATGTCATGGTATTTAAATAAATTCTTTCATAATAATTACTACTCAGTTAAATTTTTTTATATAATGATTTAAAGCATATAAGATATTAATGACTCAAAAAAAATTCATTAGTTCTTAAAACGAAGAGAAAATAATATTTTGTGGCATAAATGATGCATAGAGGCAGTACAAATATTATATCAAGAGATACCATTTCAGAAGATAATCCACCATGAAGGAGCAATTGAAACATCATCCATTGTACCTTCTTAAACACCATTTTAGGCAATTGATTGCTTAATGGAAAAATACTACAATCCAAGTATGACACTATTGGTTGATTTGGTTTATTGAGTTTATTGAGTGATATGTTATTTATGTCTTGAATAAACCATCATCCAAAAGATTTATTCTACGATAATATAATAATTGTGATGGCTACATAAGTTAGCTTTTTATTGGAGCATTTCAAAATATATAGTAATAATTCATTTTCTTTGACTGACTTTGAAGTGATAAGAAATTGGAGTTGTTTTTCAAATGGTTTATATGAGTTGTTTTTTTCATTGGTAGCGTATTTCTCCTTTTTAATTCTAAGGTAATGAGGTTTAATATATTCTTGCCAGTGTCACTAATATTTATTGCACGTAAGCAACCTGATTTTAGTATATTGATATTATATTTTTTCTTGTTCAAAGTACATAGCATAAGCGAAAAAATGCAATCAATAAGAGAAAACAAAAATAGATATACCAAATGGGACCATAAACTTTTCAAGAGTTGGAGCTTAATCAGTATTGTATTTATTATTTCTCTCTCATGTTATATGTCTAATGCAAGATATATTGCCACTATTATTGATATGTGAACAAATACTTAAATGAATGTTTTTTGTATGATGAATGCATTTTCATTTATAATGAGACTTTGAGAATTTTGTTATGTTAGTTGTTAGAATGAGATTCCCATTAGGTGAAGACTTTAATTTTCAATTCATATAGAGTGTTGGGAAAAAGGATGGAGAAGAAGTTAGTAGAGGTGAAATGTTTATAAATAGTCACCAAGTTCATCGTGGTAGGATAGGAAAAGTAGTGGATGAAGAAACATTGGAGGTTATTGAAAGTTTATTTTAATTTTTGAAATATGTCTTAGTGCTTAATTTTTTTAATCATTAACTTTGATGTATATACATATACACATGTTTCGGTCTAAGCTTGAAGGATCTATGCAAAAATCATCAATTGAGATTGTGAAAAAACTTTTCAACAATTGGAAAAGAAAGATCTGGTTGAGCTCGTTGTTATGGAAGGACTATGACATTATCATTATTAAAAAAATAATCAAGAAATTGTTGTTATTAAACAAGGATATGTTATGCAAATAGATGGGATGGCAAAGAAGATTGAAGGTTTAGAAACAATGATGACATTCATACTTATGCAACAAATTCTTGATTTGAATGATGAAGATATAGAACATATGATGTCACATGTTATAGGGAAAGAAAATAGTACAATTGCTCCACGTTCATTTGTTTTCACTAATGTTCCTTTTTTTGACTAGATATAATAGCATAATAACAATTTGCATTCAATTTTATAGTTTGGGTACTTTGCATTTATCTCATTTAATTTACATACTACTAGCATAAACACAGGCGCTATCGCGCCTGTATGTACGCATTTTTAAAATATGTGTGATATTATATTAGTAGGGGATGATATTAATGTTATTAAGTTAATATATAAAATAAAATTATATTTTTTGAAAATAAAGTGAAATATATAAGAAAAGATGAGAGAATAACCGTTGATAAAGAAAGAAAAAATAAAGATAGACGATTTTATAAAAAGCTTGTAAAAATAACGGTCAATTTTCAAAGATTTAATAAATAATTATATTTTAAAGGGTAAAATTGGTATTTTGAAATGTGGACACAAAAGAGAGAATCCTCTTTATATATTGTTATAGATATTGTATTTTGAAAAGCTTGTTCAATTTTTGTTTACTTTTTCCAGGTTGAATATTAAGATAATGAGCAAATGGAAGAATGATTGATTTAAGAAACCTCTATATTTTACATAGAAAATTATAGTTTTTTCTTTGTAATATTTTAACACTTTTAGCCTTAATGCATACAACATTTTAACTTTTAGTATACAATGGACTACCTACGCCACTTTTATCTCCTAGTTTTAATGCTTATAACTTATTACTTTGAATCTTGTCCATTTCATTCAATTATTACGTATATTACATGTTTTATAAAAATTGTATTTGTGAAATAAAAAGACTTATTTAAAAGTTATAATTAATATGTGACATAAATCAATCACATAAAATAATATAAGAATTGCCTAAATGAATAATTATACTTTTAAAACTATGGACCTAAATGTACATTTATATTCTAAACCAATTCAAAAATGTTGCCCAAAGTGTTATGATGTCTATAAGGACAACTCAATGGTTTTGGAGGCCTAAAACTAACTCAAAAAATGAAATTTTTTATTTAAAATTTTTTTTGATCTTTTTTATGCAAAATTATTTATTAAATTATTATAAATAATTTCATTTAACATTTATTTTTCAATAAATAATAAGGTTAATCCGTTTAATTTTTTTTATACAAGTTTTTACTATCTTTAATTTTTATAAACTCCTTTTGGTTGAAACAACTAATACTAGAATTATTAACATTATTTTATAAGCTATATATGCATTTTGAAAATTATCTATTCTTTTTACACAATTAAGAATGTCAATTGGTTTATCATTTTCCAATTCTATAATTTTCCTTAAGATATTTTATTCTGAAAATAAATCAAATCCATCAATATCCAACAAATTATTTTTGTGTCATGTTTGTGGTTTATTAATTCTTATGCTCTAATATATCTATTATCCATCAAAAAGCTAAACCCTAACCTACTTAATAGTTTTGTAAAAAATACTTTTAGTTCCCACTACATCATATTTTAGTTTAGTCAATGATTATTTAATTGTTGCATTTATGTTTAGAATATTATTATTTAATTAATCCTTGAACAATCGTCTCATTGGGAATGATAACTCCTGACCTCGGCATTGATACCAATTGTTGGGTTAACGCCTATCACTCAACCAATAGTTATAGTTAATAATTAGAGTGCAACTCTTTCTACTTAAGATTTTAGTAACCAAAGTGTCATGATTTGATTGTGACTTTGTCCACCTAGCCCCTGCCATGAAAAAATTGATGCACCTCACAACAATTTAATTTATTGGGTTCCATGATGCTAATTTAACAATATTTAAAGTTAAATTATCTCATTTTAAAAATGTTGTATAAACTATCTACATTTTATCAGTTGTTGCCTATAATTATCATTTTCTAACGCATTGCTACAAAATAGGAAAAAAATTGTTACACTCTCTAAGTTTAAGAAAAATAAAACTCACTATATAACTAACAATAAAAAACTGTGTCTTATTATTATTTTAGGCAATGGTTTTTCAGTTGTTGCCATGTAAGCGTTGCCTGATCTATAAGTGTGGAAAGGATTCATATTTTAGAGTACAACTGAGGAGGAAACAACACAAAGAAGATACCATAATTTTATTGCTTTGCCCACATTTTCTACGATAACATTTTAAAAAATGTAGCCTAAATAATCAATGGGTTATAAAATGTGGACTTTAGTAACATTAAGACACTTATATATCTGTGGAATTTTCTATGTTTATGCAACATTTATATGCACGTGGCCTAGTTCAATGTGGTCTAAAGTAAAAAATTGTGTACCTCATCAAGATATATCTAGAAAAACTCTCAAATAGAAAGCATGGAGAGGTAGTAGAAGTCACAAAAAGATAAAAGAAGGAAATAAAATCAAAATTAGTTATAAGAAAATAAAAATAACTAATCATTCTCTCTTTCCCAAAACAAAATTATAATTTACTAAAAAAATGTTTTAACTCATCAAATATAATTTTTAATACCAATAAAAATTAACAGCACTAATAATAATTTATTTAAATTTTATTCTCAAACATAAACTTATAATTAATTTAGTAGAGATATATTAGTACTAAAAAATATTTTTTGAGACATTGTTTTCTGAAAAATAATTTTATAATTAATTTAATAGAGGTATATTAGTACTAAAAAAATTCTTAAGGCTTTTTTTTTAAAATATAATTTAATAATTAAATTAATAGAGGAATAATTGTACAAAAAAATTGTGAGGCCTTCTTTTCTTAGAGGCCTAGAAGCAGTGTTTTACATGCTTTGCCTTTGAGTTGGCCCTATATCTATAAAAGATAAACCATAATTAAAGATGTATGACATTTATGTACGACAATATTTCAAAAAATGTATCTAAATAATAAGCAATATTCAAAATGAGTTGTCTATAAACAATAAAAAAAATTAAAATACATTGTCTATAAATAATAAGCAAGATTTAAAATGTGTTTATCTATAAACAATAAATAACTTTTAAAATGTGTGACTTATTCTAACACTATAAGACAACAATTTTGTAAATTATGTGGCCTTAGTAAAATAATTGTTGTCTATAACCTAAGTCCACGATCATATCCTCCATGTCTAAAAAATCATTGTCAAAATGTTCCCTAAAGTTTAAGCCATTCATTTTTTTATTTATTTCAAAGCACACTTGTTAGTTGTTGTCTAAAACGAAAAATAGTGTAATCTTTAAGAGTATTAGGAATTTTCTTCTCTTGGTTTGGTTTATATCTTAAGAAAATTTTTCAAATGGTGAATATTCATAGCACTACGGAAGTGTATCCATCTCTTTTATTCGATCTATTTTTTATTTTTCTTTGCAAATTGTTCTTAGTTGTTCTTGCTTTTAGTGAATTGAAAATCATGGATTCTCTAGCTTCAGCAACAACCCACGTTCACCCATGAAGTTTTGACGAATCTTTCTAACCTTACATCTTTAATGTTATAAAGTTATATCAAAGGGCGTTTAAATTCGTATATCCTCTCAATAAGAGTTTTCTTTATATAAACCAAACAATTTTTGTTGTATAACCAAACATAGATTTTTACACTTAGTAAAAAAAAGAACAATATGTATATTTTATGTATACTTTTATTTTATTTCGAAGAGAGATAAAAAAAAATGTAGTCATTAATAATTTTATTTACTTGTATATAAGTCATATAATTTTATGTAATACTTATAAATCGAGTTTAATTAATGAAGCTACTTTCCAATTGGACGAAGTCCATGTTGGTTAAATTAATAAAAACTAAATTGTTCAATATTACTTTTTATTACTAATATATAAATCCTTATTATTAAATGATTATTACAAACATTTGTGAACATATTAAAAAAATTGAAAATATTTTAAAACTCCATTAAACTTTTCCTTTATCTAAACCCACAACTTGAAGAAGTGAGTGATCAAGTGGCTTAGTCCATTTTATGGAATACATTTTATTATTTAGTTATAATAAATAAGGGTAAGTGTGTCCATTTGAAACTAGAAAATAATGGTAAGATAGCCCTCATGATTGGGTAGATTCCTTTGAATTAAAATTATTAGGTAAGGTCTATGGACCCAATTCCCTTCTTACCATTCACACTTTCTTCATAGAAAAAGTTGATAGCCATTGTGAACTTTTTCAAGGTATACATCACACTGCAATTTGTTCATCAATGATACCAAATTGGTCCTTTCTAAAAAATTAGCATTACCAATTTCCTCCTTTAAAGATAAAAGAATAAAGTGTTTAATTATTTATATTTTTTAATTTCATTTTTTTTTCTAAAGTGTTTTTGTTTAATTTTTTATGTAATTTTAAAATGCATTATTTTTAACTACTATTTTGATAGATAGATGAAAAGTGGTTTGGGTACAACTTGTAGAAGATATTAAAAAAAAAAAGATTTTAAAACTAGAAAAATAAAAAAATGGACAGCAGTTTTAGAACACTAAAATTGAATGTCGAAAATTTAGACAAAACAAATACAAATCTTATCCAAAATTAAGTTAAGATCAACTTAGATTAATTTAATAATATATTTAGTAATTTATACATCATTACATAAAGGGGATTTTTTTTATGTACATATTTTTTTTAATTTTACTCATATATATATATATATATATATATATATTTTATATAAAAATGATTATTTTACTAATTTTATCTTTTAAGTAATTTTTTTAATTAATCAGTTTTTCGATTTAACTTTTTTTTTTAACTTAAGCATTTATTTAAACTAAAATAATTATCTATAATAAAAAACATACATTAAAAAATAAATAAAAACCATATGCAATAAAATTATAAAAATAATTTATATATACTTTTATGATTATAATAATACTAATTTTATTATATTTTTACACATATACCTAATGCTTATATCTCCACTAAGATATGTTTAAAAATATTTATAAATGGATAATAAGGCCAAATCTTGTCTCTAAAAAAATATCATATCATATCATATCTTTTTCTTATGTATGGTTTTTGTCTCCAATTTCTTGCTAATTCAACTACACACTCTTTTTTAGGAAAAAGATTTAGTTGAAGTTAGTGGTTTTTAGTCTTTAATTTGCCTTGAAATACAAAGAATCTTTCCTTGCCAAAATCTTGCAACCTCAAATGAAAAAAAAAAAAAGAAGTGCAAAAGTGATGTTAAGTATATCTTCAATGCTTTTTGTGTACAAGAAGAGAATGGGACAACTTTTGCTCTCTCCTTTGGTTTAGGAAAGTACCCTAAGATGTGTATAAGAAAGATAAAAAGCAAGAAAGGAAAAATGATTTTATACACTTCTTGTGATACTTGTTGTGATGGAAGATGTGAATTATTTGATACTCAAATAATGCAAATTGTGTGTTGTTGAAAAGAAAAAAATGGTGGGGTCAGAAAGAGGGATCATGCATTAGATTTCTTTTGACTGAAGGAGTGAGTTCAATGCCCTTTTGTCACCATCTTTTTTATTGCTCTTTATCACACGCTTGTTGCTTTCTTTCTTGCTTTATTTTATTTTTTATTTTTTTCTCTTTTTGTATAACCTCATCATCTCTCACAACATGATAATTTTGACCATCTAATCACTCACTCCATATCCATTCATGGAACAAAAAGTTGGACTCTTTTTCCACTCTTGCCATGCAAAAATTTGGGCTTTTCCTCGACCATTAGGTAGATTAGCATCACCACATTTTTTGTAGACCTTAATTTCTCTGCCCCGTATTATATCGATAAAATAATATTAGTGTAACTTTTTAATGTGGTTTTTGTGAAGAAGGTTATAGTGTAGTTTGGAATGGAAAACAATGTAAAAACCTTTTACATTATTTTAGTACATAAATTATTTAAATTCTTGCATTTATATAGAATGAGGAATGATCGACGAGTCTAGGTAGATCTATATTAGTTTTATTCTAAAAAAAAAACTTTAAATTTTCCAATAAACACTTAAAAAGTTAACTCTAATCACAATTTAACTTTACAGTACATT